>Ga0116170_10000565_pt1 | contig 39433 bp, 33 predicted proteins | sample AD_JPNHW1_MetaG_FD_89797 | JGI IMG/M metagenome (GOLD analysis project Ga0116170, IMG submission 89797) | Active sludge microbial communities of municipal wastewater-treating anaerobic digesters from Japan - AD_JPNHW1_MetaG | ecosystem: Engineered > Bioreactor > Anaerobic > Digestate | place... | reverse complement strand
GGTGAAACCCCTGCCGGGGTTTGGGGCAGAACCCCAAAAGTCTGAACGCCGCAGCGTGAACGGAACAAGCGAGCGAACAGCCCGAAGGGCTATGAGGCGAGCGGCAACAGCGCAATGTAGAACAGGGCGGATAACTCACCCCTCGCCGCAGCGAAACCGGGTCAAGGGCGAAGCCCTTGTCAGGGTGCAGGGGTGAAACCCCTGCCGGGGCGTGGGGCGGAACCCCAAAAGCCTGAACGCCGCAGCGTTAATGAAACAAGCGAGCGAACAGCCCGAAGGGCTATGAGGCGAGCGGCAATAGCGCACTGTGGAACAAGGAATATAACCCCTCGCCGCAGCGAAACCGGGTCAAGGGCGAAGCCCTTGTCAGGGTGCAGGGGTGAAACCCCTGCCGGGGTTTGGGGCAGAACCCCAAAAGTCTGAACGCCGCAGCGTGAACGGAACAAGCGAGCGAACAGCCCGAAGGGCTATGAGGCGAGCGACAACAGCGCACTGCTATATTTGATAACAAGCCCACAATCCACCCCGGACGCTATTCCTTGCAATGCCCGCAATCCAGACAGGTGTGCCCGATCTGCGCCTGCATGCGCAGGGGGTTGCCGCCTTCCAGCGCCGTAAACCCGTATTTGGTAAAGAACGCTTCCATGGCCTTATCGCACACAAGGTTGACCCTTTTAGCGCCGTGATCCTCAGCCTTGTACAGGAGCAATCGCACCAGCAAATCCCCGTAGCCCTTGCCGCGCTCCTCAAACAGCACGCCGATATCGCCCGCGCAAAAATCGCCGTCCTGCCACCAAAGCCGGGCGCTGCCAACGGGAAGCGTTTCCCGGTATACAACCACCTGCTGCGCCAGATTGTCCAGCGCGTCCCGGCCGCGGCCGAACACCGCTTCCCGCATGGCGAGCGCTTCCCGGATGTCGGCCCCCTGCGTAAACCACTGCCCTTTGACCATGGAACCCCTCCTGACTGAAAGGAAACGATATGGAACAGGATAAAGTCCAGAGAATTACCGAACTGACCAAGCTAAGCCGACTGCGCACCCTGACAACGGAGGAACAGGCGGAACGCGAAGCGCTGCGTCGCGAGTATATCGACGGCTTCCGCGCCAACATGGAATGCGTGCTCGGCAACGTGATGATCCGCGAACAGGATGGCACCCTGCGCCCTTTGGAAAAGAAGTGCGACCCGAAACCGGAAGCGTAAACCGCGCGCGGGCATACGAAAGCCCCTTCCGGCCGGCTGCGCGGGAGAGGCGTACATACAATTGCCGCATGGGATAGGGGCGAATCCGACTGCCGGACGCCCCGGAAACCGACGGCGCGGCAGGGCGTTTCCCGTAGGCCAAGGCTTACGCAAACCGTTGTTTTTTCAACCCCAACACAAGTATCATAACACCGGAAACCGTGAAAATCAACTGCAAAATCTTTCCGGAAAGGCTTGTGGAAACACAGGCCTTCGGTTATAATGAAGGCGAGCCAGGAGGGATGGCAAGGATATTGATCCTTCGTCGCGGCCAACGTACCGGATGATCGCAGGCTGTATTGACACGGCGATCGTCGCAGGGGCGCAATCCGGTCACAGGGTGCGATGCGCTCGGTGCAAATCCTCAACGCCAAGGAATCTCTCCAGAGGCGTACCGGGCGGCGCGACAAGCGCGATACAGAGATCAGAAAGTGGGGCGATTCCATTGTACAATGACGAAGATCAGGAATTGGGTGGCATGACCGCAGAAGACATGGAGGACCAGGACTTCATCGAAGGCGTCGATGAGGACGGGAACAAAGTTCTTTTACAAGTCGTCCGCTACTTCTTTTACAACGGCGAGGAATACGTTGTCTTGGGCGATGCCCAGCAGGACGATTGCGGCTGCCACTGCGACGAGTGCGAACATTCCTGCGAGGATGAAGAGGATGATGAAGAGGCCGTGAACCTCTACATCATGAAGGTTGTACCGTCCGCCGAGGACGAAGACACGGAAGAGTTCGAACCCGTGGAAGACGAAGACCTGCTCGAAAAGCTCATCGCGGTCGTACAAACCGATTTTGAAAAGGAAGAGGAACTGGGCGACGAGGAGTAACCCCGTACGTTCAATCATCCAAAGGCAGACCATTCCCGGTTCGGTTATGTTAACCCAGGGATAACGCTCAACGGTGTTTACGGAACCAATCACCTTAACCCGGTATTTGGAAAGGGAACCAACTTGAGCAGGTCGCCAAATTGAATAAGTCCGGTTGGCCGGGCGGCGAAAGGCTGCCCGGCTTTTGTGATGCTTTTTAGCACGCGGCGCAGGCAGCAGAAGGCGAAATCTGCGCAAACGTGCCGAACTGGATAGGTGAACAATACCGTCGGCGCGCTTTCATGAGTTCGCCCTTGACCCGGCTCCGCTGCGGCGGGGGCTGTTTGTGCGCTAGCCTTGACAATGCGCTGTTGCCGCTCGCCTCATAGCCCTGCGGGCTGTTCGTTCGCTTGTTGGTTTCGCGCTGCGGCGGCGTGGCTTGGGGCGCTGCCCCAAACCCTGCCAAGGGTTTCACCCTTGGAACCTGACAAGGGCTTCGCCCTTGACCCGGCTCCGCTGCGGCGGGGGTGGTCGTGTGCTAGCCTTGACAATGCGCTGTTGCCGCTCGCCTCATAGCCCTGCGGGCTGTTCGCTCGCTTTCTGGCTTCACGCTGTGGCGTTGGGCTTGGGGTTCCACCCCAAACCCTGCCAAGGGTTTCACCCTTGGAACCTGACAAGGGCTTCGCCCTTGACCCGGTTCCGCTGCGGCGGGGTGAGTTATTCGCCCTGTTCCACAATGCGCTGTTGCCGCTCGCCTCATAGCCCTTTGGGCTGTTCGCTCGCTTGTTGGTTTCGCGCTGCGGCGGTGGGCTTGGGGTTCCACCCCAAACCCTGCCAAGGGTTTCACCCTTGGAACCTGACAAGGGCTTCGCCCTTGACCCGGCTCCGCTGCGGCGGGGGCTGGTATAACAAACGCGGCGCCCCGGTTTCCCGGGACGCCGCGTTTGAACGCCGCTCAACATAAACCTACTTGCAGTATACCTTGGGGTCTAAAATGCCTACCACGGGCAAATTGCGATACTTTTCATCATAATCCAACCCATAGCCTACCACAAAAGCGTCGGGGATTTTAAAACAGGAATAGTCCACTGTGAGGGGCACGGTGCGGCGGCTGGGCTTGTCCAGCAGCGATACCAGTTTTAAGCTGCTTGCGCCACGGCTGTTCAATAGCCGGCTCAGGTAACTCAGCGTCATGCCGCTATCCACGATGTCCTCCACAATCAGCACGTCGCGGCCCAGGATGGGACGGTCCAGATCCTTAATCATGCGCACTTCGCCGCTGGACACCGTGCTTGCGCCGTAGCTGGAAATAGCCATGAACTCAATTTCCAGCGGCAGGTCAATCTGCCGGATCAAATCGGTGAAAAACAGGCTCGCGCCTTTGAGAATGCAGATCATCAGCGGCGCTTTGCCCTGATAATCCTGCGTGATGCGCTGGCCAAGTTCTGCGACCGCCTGCGCAAGCTCCTCCTGGGTGTACAGGACGCTGGTGAGATCCTGAAACAGCGGTGAATCCTGATTCATAGGGATCACTCCTTTATGTTGGATGTTGGGTTATCCGTGGGGGAAGATCGCGCGGCTCAGCGCGCGGTTTTCACTGTCCAGATCGGCTCATTTTGCACCTCGACCCGTGTGGAGGGCGTTTGCGTAACGCGCGTCCATTCCGAGCAGCCTATGCCCACCGCCCATAGCACCTCCGCGCCATCGCACAGCACTGGGATGCCGGGCCGAAAAGGCGGATCCAGCTTGCGATCGGTCAGGTAACGCCGGAATGCCTTGCCGCCCGCCGCGCCAAAGGGGCGGATTCGGTCCCCCGCGGAGGGCACCCGCAACACGGCCCGTGCCAGAACATCGTTTGGCACCACAACCGCGAGGATGCCATCGGGCGTGGGGTCGGTATCCGGGTTGTAGGCGGAGAGTCGAAAGGGTTGATTGCCAAATGAAATACTGCCCCTTTGGCCCGTAAGCGAAACTGGCGGAGGCGGCGCTGTTGGCACAACGGGCGAACCGTCCGCCATGCGTACCAGGTGTACAAAGCGTTTGCTTGCCTGCGCAAGCAGGCCGTGCGGCAAATTGAGCGTCGCGCCCTCCGGCGCGCGCAGCAGTTCAAGCAGCGCCAACGAATCTGCGGCGGAAAGCGAGCGCTCCTCCCAAGGCGCGGCCCAAAAGCCGTCCTCGGAACCGGGGCTTTGGCTTTCCTCAGCTTGCGGGGCAGGGGCCTCCGGAAGGTTTAAGGCCAATTGCGCCGCCGCGTACTCCGCGAAGCGTCGCAATGTGCGCACGGCGATGGCCGGCGGCGCTTGGGCCAGCGGCTCGCGGCGAACGCAGAGGATCGGCGGGCGATCGGTCAGCGCGGCGTGAAAAAGCGCGTCGGTCTGCGCCTGCAAGCATGCGTCGTCCATCGCCAGCAGCGCCGCGCTTTGGGCAATGTGGCTGGCAGCCTGCGGGTTTTCCTCGGCGAGCAGGGGCAAAACCCCAGCCCGGAGGCGGTTGCGCTGGCAACAGGGCATGCGGTTGGTTTCGTCGGTACGGTACGGTTGCCCTTCCAGCGACGCGAGCAGGGATTCCCGACTAAGCGAAAGTAGCGGCCGCAACAGCGTTACGCCCTGCCACACGGTACATTCGCGCATACCGGACAAACCGCGCGCCCCGCTGCCTCGGATCAGCCGCGCAAGCACGGTTTCCGCCTGATCGTCCAAATGGTGGGCCAACAGCAACCCGTCGGCGCGGCAGGCTTTGGCGCGGGCAATCAGCAGCGCATAACGGGCTTCCCGCGCGCGGTTTTCAGCGCCGGGCGCGCACATGCCGCCTTGCAGGCGGGCATGGTCCAACGTAAAAGGAACGCTCAGCCCGGCGCACAGCCGTTCGCAAAAAAGCGCGTCCTCCCGCGAGGCGGCGCCCCGCAGGCCGTGCTCCACATGGGCCGCGCGCGTAACAAACCCGTGCTTTGCCCCAAGCGCACAGACCGCGCGCAGCAGCGCGACCGAATCCGCCCCGCCGCTTAACGCCACAAGCAATGTGGCGCCGGGCCGAAGCACGCGGGCGCGCTGGAGCGCGGCTTCAACCGTGGTTAAAATCTGCTCGTTCATACGGTTATTGTATCATTTTACCCGGGTTTGGGCAAGGGGCATGAAAGCGCCCCGCGGCGCAAGCCCTGAGGGCTGCGGCGGGGCGCTGCGGTGGGTGACGCCGGCATGCGAACCGGCGGATATCGCTGTTATTGAAGCGCGACCACAACGCGCACGTTCGCGGATACGGTGAGCGTGCCGGTTTCAATCGGGGTGGCCGAATCGTACGCGATGGATTTGCTGCTGGAGTAGGACAGGTAGGTGTCGTTCGCCTCCTCCACGGAAATCACGTTGCCGGCCGCGCGGCCCAGCGCCGTGGCGATCAGCCCGGCTTTGCGGAGCGCGTCCTGCGCGGCCCCCGCCAGCGCCTGATCGTACGCGGAGGCGTTTTGGCTGCTCTGGAAGCTGACGCCGTAGGTTTCATTCGCACCTGCGGCAACCGCCGCGTCCAGCAGGGTCGGCAGCTGATCGATGGCGCGCACGGTCACGGTCACGTTATTGCTCACGCTGTAACCCTTCAGCACCTGCTGGCTGTCAAGCTTGCCATTCTGATAATCGTACACGGGGTTGATGGAATAGTTATCGGTTTGCAGGTCGTTCGCGTCCACGCCGGCAGCCTTCAGCGCGTCCAGCACCTTTTGCATGGTTTCGGCGTTGGCCTGCTGCGCGGTTTGCACCAGCAAATCCTGCGTGCTGACCCCCACGGTAAAGGTAGCCATATCCGGCGTGAGCGTAACCGAGGCGGTGCCGACGGCCGTAACCGTTGCGACGCTTTCGCCAAGCGCAGGCACGGCGAAGGCAAGCAGCATCAGGGCCAGGGAAACCGCAAAAGCTTTTTTCAGCATCATCATGATCTCTCCTTTTTTAGGTTCGTATGAGGAAAAGTAGAAGTGGGCATTCAGTAAACGGCGACCGTGCGCCGCCCGATGGATACCGGGCGCGGTGGATCGGCGATGGGTTAAGCCTTGGGCGGTTCCGGCGGGGTTGGCGGCGCTTCGGGCGTTGCGACCGGCGTTTCGGCGGGCTTACCTTCCTCTCCGGTTTCAGGGAGCTGAACCGGGGTAGCTGCCCTACGCCTGCGGCGAGCGCGCAGCAGGGGAGTCGCGATGGCCGCAACCAGCGCGATCACGGCGAGCGCGGGCAGGATCATCACAAGAAACACGAGCAGGTTTTGCAGAAACGTCCCGGTGGCGCGGATGGAAGCCGTGAAGCCGCCGGCGATCCGCTGCCAAAGCGAAAGCTCCACTGTTTTGGCGGTATCGCCCGCGCTTTGCTCCTGCAGCGTGAGGGTGACTGAGCTTTTGTCCACATCGCGATCAATGGTGAGCAGCGAGCTTTGCAGGGTATCAATTTCATACTGGGTATCGGCGATTTCGCTTTCGATTTCCAGCAAATCGCTCACGTCGATTGCCTGCTTCATCAGCTCCTGAAGGCGCGTCATTTTATCCTGCTGGGTTTTGAGCCTTGTGGAGGTATCTGAGTACTGCGTGGTCATATCGGTGGAGGTTTCGTTGCGGTAGGTAACGCGGCCGACGTCGGCCAGCCCGGCGAGGAACGAATCCAGCTGCGCGCTGGGGATGCGCAGGCTATAATATGCGGTGCGGTCCATCCGGTCGGACGCTTCGCCGTTGACGCTGACGTTGGCAATATAGCCGCCCGTGCTTAAAGCCAGTTTGGTAATGGCGTCGGAATCCGCGTCAAACGTGGTGGTGGCGATGGTCAGATCCACCGTGCGCACAACCTTTGCAGCCGTAACCGTGCCGGAGGGCGCGGCCTGCGTATCGGTCCCGCTGGACGCACTGCCGCCGCCAAAGGCTTCCCCGGTCTGGGAATCCGTCAGCTGAATGCTGTTGTCCGAGGGCACCATGCCAAGGCTGCTGAGCGCGGCGTAATCCGTTGGGTTAGCGCCCGAAGCTTCGGATTCGGTAGCGGCATAAGGGGTGCCGACGGCGGCCTTTCTGGCGGCGTTGGGCTGTGGGGCGGGAGCGCTGTAAAGCGTATCGGTAACAACCGTGGGGATGAGGTTGCCTGCGGTGATGGCGCCAAACACGAGCACCAGCGCGGCGGCGATGGGCAGGGCCACGCGCCATACGGGATGTTTGCGGGTTGGCTGTTTCATGGGGGTTTGCTCCTCTCGCTGTACGGCGGCGCGCCATGCGGCGCGGTAGCCGTCGGGGATGTCCGTTTGGTATAGGTTGGTCAGCGCTTGGTCCAGCGCGTCCCGGTTGTTCTGGTTATCCATGGGCTGACCTCCTTTCACCGGGTTAGACGATGCGAGTTGCAAAAGGTTCCCGCGCGGTTTGGTTACTGTTTTGGCAACAGCCCCCGAAGCTTTTCCTTGGCGCGGCTGAGCTTGCTCTTTACTGTGCCCAGGTTCATCCCCAGCGCGTTGGCAAGCGCCTCATAACTCAGCCCGTCGCCGTAGCGCAGGGACAGCAGCGCCTGCTGCTCCTGCGGCAGACGTGTGATCGCCTCGTTCAGTCGCGCCTGTTCGCTTTGCCGCACATACCGGCTTTCGGGGGTGGGCTGCGGGTCGGCAGGCTCAAAACCCCCTTCGCGCAGGGTTTCCAGCGAGAAGCGCTCCCGGCGGTAATAAGAGCTTTTCAGCACATCCAGGCACACGTTGTGCGCAATGCGGAACAGCCACGTCGGGATGCTGCTGGCGGCCCGATACCCGCCGATGGAGCGGTAGGCGCGCAGCAGGGTTTCCTGCGCCGCGTCCTGCGCGTCGGCTGGGTTTTTGAGCATTTGCAGGCAATGGCGGTACACCAGCCCCTCGTAAGGCGCGCAAAGCTCGGTAAACGCATCCGCGTCGCCGTTCTGGGCTTTTTGGAGCAACAGCTCGCTCACAGGCGCGCCTCCTTTCCGAGTAGCGTGTTTCATGCACTAGACGATCAGCAGCCGCGTTTTGTTCCCAAGGATTTAATACCGATGGAAAACCGCGGTTTGCTTGACAATTGAATTGCAGGGGTGGTATATATGGGTAGCCGTTGATGCCCGCGCATCAGGGCATTTGATTGGAATAAGGGGCGTTTGGCTTGATCCTGATCGATTCGCACGCGCACATCTACCCGGACCCCATCGCGCTGAAGGCGGCGCAATCCATCGCCGATTTTTATGAGATCGACATGAAGGAGGACGGCCGCCTTTCGACGCTATTGGAGCGCGGGGCCGAGGCCGGCATCGTGAAGCATCTGGTGCACAGCGTGGGCGTTACGCCGGACCGCGTGCGCAACATCAACGATTACCTGATGAAAACCGTGGCGGAGGTTCCGGATCGGCTGATCGGCTTTGGCACCCTGCACCCCGATATGCCGGATGTGCGAGCGGAGTTGAAGCGCATCAAGGCCGGAGGGCTTCGGGGCGTGAAAATCCACCCGGATTTTCAGCATTTTTGTCTGGACGCGCCCAACGCGATCGACATGTTCCGCGCGTTGGCGGAAATGAACCTGCCGGTGCTGGTGCATACCGGCGATTCGCGCTTTCCGTACAGCGAACCTTCACGCATGGCCTATGCCCTGAAAACCGTGCCGGAGCTGAAAGCGATCTGCGCCCACCTCGGGGGCTGGTCGGTGTGGAGCGAAGCGTGGAAGCAGCTGGCGGACCTGCCCAACGCCTGGGTGGATACCTCCTCCAGCCTGTACGCGCTTACGCCGGAGCAGGCGGCCGGTATTATCCGCCGGTACGATGGCGCTCACGTGCTGTTTGGCACCGATTACCCCATGTGGGACCCCGTGGAGGAGCGCGGGCGTTTCGAAGCCTTGCCGCTGAGCGAGGCTGAACGCGAAAACATCGCGCACCTGAACTTTGAAGCCTTCCTGAAAGGGTTTGAAAACTGATGCCTGAACTGGAAACCGTTGAAAATACACCTAGCCCCGTAACGGAAGCGCGGTTGCTGAACGATCTGCGGGCGTTGGGCATTGCGCGCGGGGATACGCTGATTGTGCATACCGCCATGTACAAAATTGGCTGGGTTTGCGGGCGCGAGGTAGCGGTTGTGCGCGCGCTGATCCGCGCGGTCGGCCCCACTGGCATGCTTGTGATGCCCGCCCACAGCGGCGATAACAGCGAGCCGTCCGACTGGGGGAACCCGCCGGTGCCGGAAAGCTGGTTTACGACCATCCGAGAAAGCATGCCCGCTTATTGCCGCCAGGAAACCCCATCGCGCTGCATGGGCCGGGTTGCGGAGTGTTTTCGCACCTATCCGGGCACCCGGCGTTCCGCGCACCCGCACGTGAGCTGGTGCGCCCGCGGGCCGGGCGCGGCATGGCTGTTGCGCGGCCACCGGTTCGGCCGCCCGTGCTTTGGGCCGCAATCGCCGCTTGGCCGCCTGTACCGGCGCAACGCCAAGGTGCTGCTGCTGGGGGTTGGCTACGACAACTGCACGGCCCTGCACATGGCGGAGGCGCTGAACCCGGCAACGCCCCGACAATCCGCAGGCGCGGCTGTGCGCGTGCGCGGCAGGCGCGTGTGGCAAAGCTGGCGGGAGATCGAGATGGACAGCGACCGCTTTCCGCAGATTGGCGAAGCGTATGAGCTGGCGGGGGGCGAAGCGATCCGGGGCAAGGTGGGCAACGCGGATTGCAGGGTGGTACGTGTGAAGCCGCTGGTTGACTATGGCCTTGCCTGGTTGCAAACCCACCCGGCGGAACCTTCGGTTCCGGCGGATGCGCAACCCTGACTGAAACAGGCTGGGAAGAACGCGACAGGCCCCGTTTTTACCGCGCACCTCATGACCGTGCGGGCTGTTTGCTCGCTTTGATTCGAATGCTGTGGCATCGGGCTTTGGGATTCCACCCTTAAAACCCGGCGGGTTACACCCGTGGAACCGGACAGGGGATTTCATCCCTTAGCCCATGTTTTTGGACAAACTGGGGTTCGGGCCATTCGCTCGGCCCCTTCAGTTTTTTTCGGGCCGAAGCCGCTCCCGAAGCGTCGCCTGCCGCGCCCGGGCTTTTTCCACCATCCCGGCGATGGGGGACGGATTGTCCGAGGCCCGGCGAAAAACGGCGGGCAAGAGCTTACGCACGGTTTCATTGGCGCTGGAGGTAAACAGGTCGCTGAGCATCCGCCGCATTTCGACCCGCACTTCCGGCTCCAGCTTGCGAAAGGCGGAGACCATTTTTACGGAGTTGCCCGGGATATCCTGCACCAGCGTGTCGATCATTTCCGGATCGACGGCGGAAATGAGCCGAAACACCGTTTCGGTCAGCAGACGGCGATCCTCCATCGACAGGCGGTCGATCCACTGGCGAAGCGCCTCGTCGGTTACGCGCGTGCCTAAATCCAGCCCATCCAGCGTATTAAAAACGCCGTTCTCCATTTGCCAGGTGAGCGCGTCGTGCTGCAAAAGCCCGAGGCCCGTGCTCCGCACCACCCGGTAAAGGGGATGGTAACACAGCAGCATGCCCACCACGGAGCTTTGCGGAATGAAGCTTTCTACCCGCAGGCTGACGCGCGCGTACCCGTCGCTTTGCAGGGTGGCTTCATCCACGCCGGGGCCGTCGAAGCTGTACACGCGGATGATGCGGTCCTGCACCGCCAACGGGGCGCGGGCTGCCGCGTACAGGGCCAGATGGCCGCCCTTGCTGTGCCCGCCCAGATACAGCCCGCCCTCCGAAAGGGCCGCGGCGCGCGTTACATAGGCGACCGCGTCGGCCTGCGCCGGCACCGGGCGGTAGGACATGTTCAAATCTTCCTTCCAACCGGCCACGGTCAGGTCGGTGCCGCGAAACGCAATATACCGCGCGCCGCTGGGCAGGGTAAAGGTGCAGGCGCAGAACTGGGTTTCCTGAGCGGAGTCGATATGGTTCACATAATCTGAAACCGTCAGGTTAAAAAACCGCAGGGATTCGGCGCAGGCTTCGGTCAGGTTGTAGCGCTTGTTTTGAAAAACGTCCGCCAGACCATTGGGATAATGCTCCTGCAAAAAACTCCACAGCTCGGCGACCGTCGCGCTTTCGCCGGGGTTTAACAGGCCTTCCATGGGCATATAGACAAGCTGGCTCAGCGCCAGGCTGTCGGCGGCGTTAAAGGGCTGCTCCGATAGGGCGATATTGCCCTGATCGCGCACATAGTTTTGCAGATTGGGCATAGCCAGACTCCTTTGGGCCGGGCGCGGGGCGCGGCGGGTCACGGTCCAGCGGGCAGGCGAACCGGAACCGCCCTCCGGAAACGCGGTAAACTGAATTACGGGAATGAAAGAAACAAGTTTGCGGGGTTGCGCAGGGCGACCTCGGCGGTAAGCGCACAGTTGCGCCACGGACTTCCGGCAAGACTGGCACGCGGCCAATCGGCTGGGTTTTCAAACGGCAGACCGTTGGAAACGAAACCCGCGCGACAGCGCGCGTACTTAGGGTTATCCCTATGCTGAGTATAAAGCAAACCGGTCGTTTTCGCAATGCCGACGCAACGGGCGACGCCTGCGTTTTTCAGAGGTTCGGGGCCGCGCTGCGGGCTGGCCGGAACGCGCGGGAACGCCGCAGCGGCTGGGGGCATGAACTCCATGCGCTGGTAAAAAGCTTGGGCGCTCCGGTCAAAGCCGCCCTCCCTGCGTTGCGCATGAACGTCTACGCGCCTTTTAACCAACGGTTTTCACGAAGCTTTGGCGCTTGGCAGGCGGCTTGGTTGCCGCCCAAAGCCGCGTTTTCGCCAAGCAAACGCCACGCCGAAACCGGATTACAGCCGCAGTTCCACACGGCTGCCGCCCGCGCGAGCTTTGGTGACCACAATTTGGCGGTCGATCCGGTCCTTGAGCTGCTGAACGTGGGAGATCACCCCCACCAGCCGGTTGCCCTCGCTGAGGCTGGCGAGCACGTCGATGGCGGCCGAAAGCGATTCCTCGTCCAAAGTGCCGAAGCCCTCGTCGATAAAGAGCGTTTCCAGACGGATGCCGCCCGCCGACATCTGCACCTCGTCGCTCATGCCCAGCGCCAGCGCCAGCGAAGCCTTGAACTGCTCGCCGCCGCTGAGGGAACGCACATCGCGTTCTGAGCCGTTGTAGTGGTCGGTCACATCCAGCTCCAACCCGCTGCGGGCGCGCAGGTCATCGGCGGCCGTGCGGCGTTTCAGCTCATACTGCCCGGCGGTCATGCGCATCAGGCGGGTGTTGGCCCGCGCCAGAATCCGGTCCAGATAGGTCATTTGCACATAGGTTTCCAATAAAATCCGCTCTTTGCCCCGCAGATCGCCGTTCACGGTTTGCGACAGGGCGGAAAGCCACGCGCGCCTGTGCTCCAGCGCGTCGGAGGAGGTCGCGTACGCTTCCAGCGCGGTAAGCGTCGCGCTGTTTGCGTTGCGCCTTTCCAGCACGGCCTGCCGTTTCGCCAGCAAATGCTGACGCTCCGTCTCGCATTCGGCCTTGCGCGCGCCCAACAGCTCAAGGTTGGGCGGCGCGACGCCAATCAGCTGCGCCTGAAGGGTTTCCAGCTTGGCGCGGTTTTGGCGCACGCCGTCGCGCGCGGCTTCGTAGGCGGTTTGGGCCGCCTGAAGCGCCTGATCCATCGCGGCAATCTGCGCCTCAAGCTTTGCAAGCGCGGCCTGTGCTGCTTGCCGATCCGTATATTTCAGCTTTTCACCCGCGCGGGCAATCTGCTCCTGAAGGGAGGCGGCCTCGGTGCGCTTTTGTACGGCGGTTGCTTCCGCCTCCTTCTGGGCGGCTTCCTGCGTGGCAAGCAGGCTTTCCGCCTTGGGCAGGCCAAGGCGCACCTTGCCTGCGCGGTCCGCTTTGGCGCGCATACCGGCGGCCTGAGCCTGCAAGGCCTCGCGCTGGGCACGGGCTTGCGATAGGGCCTGCTGCGCCTGCGCAGCGAGCGGGCCAGAGAAATTTCCGTTGATCGGCTGCGCTTGCGGACTGAGCGGAGACTCGACGCCGGCAGGCTGCGCGGGCAAGCCGGCGGATGAACCCGTTGGGGATGCGCTCGCGTCCGGCGCTGCGATCGGCTCGGCCCCCAGCAGATGGGCGGCGGCTTCCTGCGCGGCCAACCGAGCCTGTTCCACGGTTCCGCTCAACCGCGCTGCGGCAGCGCTGCGAGCGGCTGCCTCGGCGTCGAGCCGCTCGGTTTGCTGATGTAGCGCATCCAGCTGCGCCCGGGTGGGCGCGCCGGGCGCGGGCCGGGCCGGCGCGGGGTGCTCGCGCGAGCCGCAAACCGGGCATGGTTCACCCTCCGTAAGCGCCTGAGAAAGCACGCCCGCCTGCTCATCCAAAAACTGCCGGTGCTGTTGCCGGTAGGTTTGCCTTGCCGTATCGGCAGCGTTTGCGGAGGCGGCGTAGGCGGCCCGCGCGTCCATCAGCCGCCGTTCCTCTGCCGCAAGCGCCGCGAGGGCGGTTTGAAGCCCTTCCAACCCGCGCACACGCTCGGTGAGCCGCCCCTCCGCAGCCAGCAGGCGTTCCGACTCAGCTTCCGCGCCGCTCAGCGCGTCCAGCTCGGCGCGTGCCGCGGTCAGGCGTTGCCGCAGGGAGGCGCTCGCTTCGCACAGTGACGCGGCCGATGCTGTTGCCTGATCCGCAGCCTGCACGGTTTGCGAAAGGCGCAAACGCATCGCGTCCAGCTCGTCATAGGCCGGCAAATCGGCGCGGTCGCGCGCGGCGGCTTCCGCCAGTTGCTCGCGCTCGTCCGCCGCTTCGCGCCGGGCGGTGAGCGCCGTCAGCAGCCCCGCCAGCGCGGGCTCGTTCGCGGTTAACCATGCCTCGGTTTGCGCGGCCTCGGCAAACAGGCGGGCGGTTTGCTCCGCCTGCCCCAGCGCGCCGTCCGCGTTGCTGATGAGGCGATTCTGTTGGTCGATATCCGCGTCGAGCGCGGCAATGCGCGTTTGATCCGCCGCCAACAGCTGCGTTACCAGCGCCCGCGCGTCCCCGGCGGAGGGCACGGCGCGGCGCATGGGTTCCAAAAGCGTTTCCAGCGGATCGCCGTCCTCGGCGCGCACGCCCTCCATCCGCGTTTGCAGGTCGTGCTCCAGCAACCGGGCCTCCGCTTCCAGCTTGGTCGCGTCCGCTTTTACGGCGTTTTGAAAATCCAGATAGGGTTGGGTGCCAAAAATTTCCCGGAATATATCGCCACGGGCGCGGGTATCCGCCAGCAACAACTCCTGAAACGCGCCCTGCGCAATCATGGCGATTTGGCAAAATTGATCCTTGTTTACCCCCAACAGCTCCGTAACGGCGCGGGTGACCTCCGTGGGCTTCACCAGCGGCGCGCGGCCGTCCGGGTACAGAAGGGTCGCGCCGCCCCGGTCGGTGGTGGTGCCGCCGCCGCGCTGCTTCACCCGCTCGTTTTGCAGCGTGCGCTCCACGGTGTACGTTTGCCCCCGGTGCGTAAACGTCATGCGCACCAACCCCGGCTCGCCCGGCTCGGCATACTTGCTTCGCAGCATCCCCGCGTCGCGGTTTTTGCCGCTCGGTTCGCCGTACAGCGCAAAGGTGATGGCGTCAAACAGGGTGGTCTTACCGGCCCCGGTTACGCCGGTAATCAGATACAGCCCCCGTTCGCCCAGCGCGGAAAGCTCCAGCTCCGCGCGCCCCGCGAAGGGGCCGAAGGCGTTCATGGTCAGGTGAAGCGGCCTCATACGCGGCCCTCCCAAATGCGCTCCAGAAGCGCGGACGAGTAGGCGCGCTGCTCCGGCCCCAAAGGCTGGTTGTTTTGCAGCGTGTACAGCTGTTCAAGCAGGTTCAGCGGCGTGCGCCGCTCCGGCGCGTCATCCGCGTTAACCTGCCGGTTTTCGCGCGTGCGGGCGTTATCATAATCCAGCCGGAGAAGGTTGGGGTAGATGGTTTGCAGCTTGGCCAGCGCGTCCGGCACATCCTGCTCGTCCAAAAGGGTCACGCGCAGGTAATCCTCCCTTTGGGTGTTCATATAATGGGCGCGGAGGGTCAGATCCGCGTACAGGCCGCGCGCCTCGCGCAGGGCGTGAAGGGGGTGAAGCGGCAGGGCGCGCACGCTCACCGTGCCCTTCGGCCCCAGATCCACCGCCGTCAGGCTTTTTTCATCCCCCGCCTCGGAAAAGGAATAGGCAAGCGGCGAGCCGCTGTAACACACCTCCGGCCGGCCCACGCTCTGGGCGCGGTGCAGGTGCCCCAGCGCCACGTAATCAAAATTGTAAAACACCGCCGCGTCCACATTGTCCAGCCCGCCGACGGAAACATCCTCCGAATCGCTGCGCACGCCGCCGGTAATAAATTGGTGGGACACCAGCACGTTGCGCTCCGAAGGCTCCATGGGCAGGGTGGCCAGAACGGCGACCAGCGCCTCGGTGTAGGTGGCCGCTTCCGTGCCGGGCAGCGCGGCGCGCACATGCGCGGGCTTGATAAAGGGGAGCGGCCAAATGGAAACCGGGCCGTATTCGTCCGTTAAGCGGATGGGGCGGAGGGTCGCGTTGCCCTGCGCAAACACCGGCGACAGGTAAACGTTGCGCGCGGACAGCAGCCGCGACCCAAAGGCGAGGCGCTCGGCGGAATCGTGGTTGCCGCTGATGGCGACAACCGGTAGATTTCGCTCGGCCAGCCCGGTCAAGAACTCGTCCAACAGGCCCACCGCTTCGGCGGAAGGCACGGGTTTATCATACACATCGCCGGCAATCAGCAATGCGTCGGGCTTTTCGCGGTCCGCCAGAGCCAACGCCTGACGCAGCATATGGCGTTGATCCTCAAGCAGCGAGGCTTCGTTGAGCTTTTTACCCAGGTGCAGGTCGGATATATGAAACAGACGCATGCGCGCACCTCCGCTTTTCTCTTTCCAGCCTATGGGCATTGTACGGTTTGCGGCGGTAAACGTCAATAGCGCGCGCTGGCCCGGTTTGGGGCGGCTGACAGCCTGCGCGCGGGCCGCCGGCAAAACCCGGGTTTCCAATCCGCGCAGGCTGTGCTATACTGGTTGCGGATCGGCCGCCCTCGCGGCCTGCTGCGGAGAGGATCAACAACCGCCCAAAACGGAGGCTGAGGAAACGTGCTGATCGGTCAGTTTTGTGAAACCTATCCCCCAACGCTGGACGGCGTGGGCCGCGTGATGCTCAGCTACTGCCAAAGCCTGAACGCGCTGGGGCATCAGGCGCTGTACATCGCGCCCAACAACCCCCTGTACCCCGAGCGGGTGGATTGCGAAACCTTGCTGTACGACGGCATTCGCGTGCCGGGCGAGCCTTACCGCGTGGGCATTCCCCGGCTTTCCAAAAGCTACCGCAACGCCACCAGCCATATGCGCTTTGACGTGGTGCACGCGCACAGCCCTTTTTTCGGCGGCCGGGAAGCGCGTCGGCTGGCCCGCAGGGACGGCGCGCCGTTGGTGGCGACGTTCCACAGCAAGTACTATGATGATTTTTACAAGGCGACCGGCTCCAAGATGCTGGCGGAGATGGGCGTGCGCTTTGTGGTGGATTTTTTTGACACCTGCGACGAGGTATGGGCGGTAAACGATAAAACAGCCGAAGTGCTTAAAAGCTACGGCTACCGCGGCGAGATTGTCACCATGCCCAACGGCACCAACCGGTTAAACCTTTCCGAACAGGACCGGCGACACGCGGAACAGCGTTTCCCGCTGCGGCAGGGCGTGCCGACGCTGATTTTTGCCGGGCAGCAGAACAAGAAAAAAAACACCGAGAGCGTGCTCCGGGCCTGCGCGTTGCTCAAAAACCGGAATTTTGATTTTCAGCTGATTATGATTGGCGACGGGCCGGACGCGCATTTTCTGCACACGCTGGCTCATGATCTGGACATTGACGGCCGCGTGCTGTTTACCGGGTTCCTGAGCCACCGCCCGACGGTGATGGCGCTGTATGAGCGCGCGGACCTGATGGTGTTCCCTTCGATTTATGACAACGCGCCGATGGTGGTGCGCGAGGCGGCCGCGATGGGCACGCCGGCATTGCTTGTGGAGGGCAGCTGCGCCGCCGAGGGGGTTACGCACGGCGAAAACGGATACCTGTGCCGCAATACCGTGGAGTCGATCGCCGACGGCATTCAGGCGGCGTTGCCCACCGCGCGGAGCGTGGGGCAGCGCGCGCGGGACACGATCCCGATCCCGTGGGACACGCTGATGTTGCAGGTGGTTGCCCGGTATGAGGCGCTGATAGCCCGCAAAGCGCGCGACTGATAGGCAAAGGCATGTGGAACACGGTGGCGTGCGCGCCGACCTGAACCCCGTGCGGCGCTTTGCCGGAAGTCCGCTGGCCTTTGGGGCCAAAGGAGATACGCATGAAGCGGAACCTATTTAGCTTTTTGGTGATACTGCTGACCCTTGGGATCATTGTCGCGGTCGCGTTTGGCAACGCTGACCTTGCCAATGCCTGGGGGGCGCTGTTCACAATGGACTGGCGGTGGGTGCTCGCGGCGCTCCTGGGCTGGTTTGTCTACATGTTTTTTGACATGCTGGGCACGCGATACTATTTAAGCCGCAACGACCACCCCATATCGCTGCGCTATGCGCTTTACATTACGCTGATCGGTTTTTACTACACCAACATCACCCCCGCGGCGCTGGGCGGCCAGCCGATGCAGGTGTATTACCTGAGCAAGCGGAAGGTGCCGGTCGCGATTGGCACATCGATGATCTCCATCAAATTTTTTGCCCAACAGATGATGGTCGTGCTGCTGGCAACCAGCGTGTGGCTGGGAAACGCGGCCTTTGTGCAGCGGCAGCTGGGCGGCGTTACATGGGCCATCTGGATTGGCTACATTCTGAACTTTGCTTCCATCCCGCTGATTTTGCTGGCGGCGCTTCACAGGCCGCTGATTCAGGCGGTGGTGAATTTCCTGATCCGGCTTGGCGCGCGCCTGAAAATTGTGAAACGGCCGGAGGATACCATCCTGCGGGTCAGCTCCGGGCTGGATGTTTACCATGCCAGCATGTTGCGGCTGGGAAAGCACCCGGGGCAGCTGGTGGGGCAGCTGCTTTTGGCCGGGACCAGCCTGTTGGGGCTGATGTCGGTATCCTACAGCGTATACCGCGCGTTTGGCCTGAGCGGCACCCCGTGGTACGATTTGCTGACCGTGGCGATTCTCCTGTGCCTGAGCGCAAGCCATACGCCCCTCCCCGGGGCCAGCGGCGCGCAGGAAGGCGGCTTTCTGGTTTTTTACCACGGAATTTTTACGCAGGGCACCATCGGGCTGGGCCTACTGGTGTGGCGGTTTTGCACGTATTACCTCTTTTTGCTCATCGGCATGGGCATGATGATTGTGAGCAACGTACGCGCGGGCAGGCTGGAGCGCGCCGCAAGGGCGGCCGCGCGGGCAGGCGGGCCTTCGCCGAACGTGCCGGCGGCCGGGCCGGCTGCTTCGCCGCCGGACAGCGCGCCCATCGCCCCGGAGGAAGCGAACGCTTCCCCGGAATCGCTGACCGCCTTTACGCAAACGTCGGCTTCGGCCCGGGACTGAACGGCCCCCGCTGAAGGGCCGCGCCCAAACCCGCGGCCTACGGGCATCGCTAGGGCGGAACCGCAAACCTTGGCATAAAAACCTGCCCCACGGCAGAGAATGTTCACACAACCTTCACAGACATTGTTGATGATAGTGGTTACAATGGAATCACCCATTGCATTGGAAGGAGCGATACCCATGAAGAAGATTGCTGCACTGAGCCTCGCGTTGCTGCTGGCCCTCAGCCTGACCGTTGCTTCCGCCCAAACCTACACGGCGGGAAGCTACTACACCATTGACTACCCGGACACCCTGACGCTGGACGATACCTCCTATACGGATGAAAACACCGCGGACAACACCTGGCTTTACATGCTGGAAGGGGAGGATTACCTGATTGACGCCTCCATCAGCACGGCAAGCGGGTACGAAGGCTTCAGCCTGTACAGCGCGAGCGACGCGGACCGGCAGGCTTACGTGGATGACACGCTGGACGCGTATGCCGATGACAACGCCGCCTTGGTGGACACCCTGACGGTTGGCAACATCCCGTTCTACATCTTCTCCATGGAGGACAGCGACGGCCCCTATTACTATGCCGAAACGCTTGCCAATGGCGCGAGCATCAACTTTTGCTGCTATTACAGCGACGCGGGCGCAACGCCGGACGAAGCCCTGCTGAAGGATCTGGAAACCGTGCTTGGCACCTTTAAGCCGGTCAGTTCCGGCGCGGTGACCAGCTCGGCCAGCGTGAGCGGAGGAGCCTCTGCCGGAAAGGCGGACGCGACCTCGGGCGCTACCTCCAAAAAGAACTGATTTCAGGGAAACTTGAACCAAAGCCGCACGTACCGGTAAAGGCACGCGCGGCTTTGACCGTTGACAAGTCGAACGGAGCCATAAGCCGCACCGCATTTCGCCCTCGGCACGCGCGGCGCTTATGTTGTATGCGTTGCCCCATAAGGCCTCCGGTGGGCAAGGGGCAACGCCGATGCGCCCCGTAAGGGCAAAGGTACAAAGTCAAATCAAAGCTTGCGCTTAATTCGACTTTATACCTTTGCCCTTCGCCCGGTTCCGCTGCGGCGGAGGAGCAACAAACAGGGGATCAGGATTTTCACTCCCGATCCCTGCCTTGATCACCCTTGTGCCGAAGCTTCGTCATAAATTGTGCGGAATGTTTCCTGATGCTCCTTAAACAGATCGATCAGCACCGGGTCAAAATGCGTGCCGCGCCCTTCCTGCATGATGCGCAGGCTTTCCTCGTGGGTGAACGGCTCCTTGTACACGCGGCGGGAACGCAGCGCGTCGTACACGTCGCCAATGGCCATGATCCTTGCCGAAAGCGGGATTTCCGTGCCGGACAGCCCTTGCTGATACCCTTTGCCGTTCCACTTTTCGTGATGGTAGCGCGCAATATCCATGCCAACCTTGAGAAACGCGTTTCCCGGATAGCTTTTTTCAACGCTTGAAAGGGTTTCAAACCCGATGGTCACATGCGTTTTCATGATTTCAAATTCTTCCGGGGTCAGCTTACCGGCTTTGAGCAGGATTCGGTCGGGGATGCCTACCTTGCCGATATCGTGCAGCGGGCTTGCGAGCGCGATGTTTTGAATATACTGCGCATCCACCTGCTCGGCATAGGGCCCGCCCTGCCCGACAAGGGTTGCCAGCGCGCGGCAATATTGGGAGGTGCGCTCAATATGCCCGCCCGTTTCATCGTCGCGCGATTCCGCCAGCTTCACAAGCGCGTAGATGGTGGATATTTGGGATTCGAACAGCTCCCGTACCTTGAGCTGAACCTGCTCCTCCAGATGATCGTTATACTTTTGCAAAATTGCTTCCGCCTGCTTGACGGTGCTGATGTCCTGTAAGGTGCCGTGCACGGATACGGTCTTGCCCCGCGAATCCTGCACGCTCACGTGGCGCGCCAGCACCCACTTGACGCGGCCGTCCGGCATCAGCAGGCGGTAGGGCAGCTCGGGGTACACTTTGCCCTGCAACAGTTCCTGCCCGTGCAGGCGGGTCGCATCCAGATCGTCCGGGTGCACGCGGGTCATAAACAGGTTCATTTCCGGCGTAACGCCCGGGTCAATTTCAAGAATGGAATACATGGTTTCCGACCAGGTGATGGCCTGTGAGGCCAGATCGACGTCCCAGTTGCCCAACAGCGCAATTTTTTGGGCTTCCAGCCGGGTCGCGTCGCTGGCGGCCAGCTGACGGTTTTTTTCTTCCATCTGCGCGGAAATGGAGGCGTAACCCGCCATCAGCTCGGATACCAGCTTGCTTTGCAGGCGGTTTTCCACCTGATCGGCAAAACGTTCCAGCTCAAGTTGCAGGTGCTCGTCCGAATGGCGCGGGTCAAAGGGCGCATTCGGCGCGTCGTAAAGGTTTGCGGCTGTACGGCTCATTTGGTTTGCTCCTCCAAAAAGTTGTCGATGCCAACCTTTTCAAGCCGCCTCAGTTGCCGGATCACCGCGCGTTGGGCTTCCGGAGTGTGCAGAATGCCCCCGTGCTGGGGCGCGATTTGGGCAATATCCAGCTCCTCCACACGGTCCAGCGCATATTGAAGCGCCTGACGGGAGGTCATGATCCGCCGGTGAAAATTGAGGATCCCCCTCATTTGGCAGGGCTGTCCGCTGGCGGGGCACACATCCGCCGTGGGGCAGTTTTCGCACTCTTGAGTGATTTGGGTGTACAGGCTCCAATGGCTGTCATAACTGCCAAACAGGTCGCTGCTGAACAGCACCTTTGTTTTCGGGTCATAGGTGACAAACGTGCCGGGCGAATGCGCATACGGCGTGCGGATGAAGCGGAGCGCGCGGCCGCTCTGGAAGGTATACTGAAAGCCCAGCTGCTCAATGCACTGCTTGGGCGAAGTGGTGGAATAGTAGTTGATGAATATGTTGTTTTCATAATGGGAGATGATTTTCAGCTCCGGGCTGTCGATCAGCGCTTCCATATGCGGGATGTTGCCGCACAGGTCCGGATCATAATGGTGATAAATCAGCCGGCGAATGTTTTGCGGGTTGGTGCCCGTTCGCATAATCTTGAGCATGACGGTGCTGAAATCGTTGCGGCTGCCGCTGTCCAGCAGCACCGCCTCATCGCCGTCCACAACCAAATAGGGGTTGCAATGCAGGCCCGCGTTTTTATCCGCAAAGCCGACCCAGAAAACGCCTTCCGCAACGGTGATATATTCGCTGTAGTCCCATGGTTGTTCACCCATCCTACGACACCCCTTTCGCACCATGCGCAAAGCCAGTTACACCATAACGGATATGAAACATCATAACATGTAAGCATAAAAAACGCAATATATGACAGTTTAACAAACATATGTAGTGATTAAACATATCTATATTCCGGGTAAAAATCTTCTTAAACGAAAATGTTTTCGTAACCGAAATTCCGTCGGTTTGCAAATGAGAATCATTTTCAGCGCAGGTTACAAATGAAAGATACGGCCATCTGTTGATGGCTGCTAGGATGCCGCCGAACCCCGCCCGCGAAACCGGGCGTGGCCTTGCGCGTTTTCCCGCAGGGGAATCCATGACTGCCCCGTACCCCAATCTGGTTGCCGCGAAGGGCTCAGGCGATCAGGAGCAGCCGGCGCAGGCGGGTTGGAGACATGCCGGGAAAGCTGGGAAACCGTGCTCCCTGAGTGGGAAACGGATTTGCACGGGGTTTCATGCGCGCGCCGTCGGGGGCGGTTCCGGAAAACAGGCGCAAAAACGGACGCGCCCGGCGGCAGCCTCCTTGCGGAGCCGTCGCCGGGCGCGGTGAAACCGTACCATGCGTTTGGGAAATCAGATGAACAGGTTGACGTTGCTTTCCTCCGCGTCGCCAAGGTATGCGCCAACGCCGCCCAGTTCCACGCCGTCGATCAGCTCTTCCGGATGGATGCCCATCACGTCCATGCTCATGGTGCAGGCCACCAGCTTGACGCCGGCTTTCATCGCCTTGTCAATCAGGGTGTTCAGCGAATCGACGTTTTTCTGTTTCATAATCATCTTCATCATGCCGGTGCCCATGCCGGCCATGTTCATGCGGGAGAGCTTGATTTTGCCGGTGCCGCGCGGGAGCATGGCCCCGAACATTTTTTCCACAAGGCTCTTTTTCACCTTGACCTTATTGGGGCGGCGCAGAATGGTCAGCCCCCAGAAGGTGAAGAACATGGTCACCGGCCGGCCCATGGCCGCTGCGCCGTTTGCGATGATGAAGCTGGCGAGCGCCTTGTCCATATCGCCGGAGAACACAACGATGGTTTTACCCTGCGGCAGGTCCTTGGTGACCGGCGCGGGCGCGCCGCCCTTGCGCACGAGGGCGACGTAATCGTCCCCCTGTTTTTCATTGGACAGCAGGGTGTTGCCCGTGCGGCGGCACCACGCGCCGATGTCGCGCGCAAAGCCGGGATCGGAGGCGGAAACTTCCATCACCTCGCCGGGCTTCATGGTCTGCATGGTTTGAAAAACCTTCATGATCGGGCCTGGGCACTGCATGCCGCTGCAATCGATGCGCATGGAGGCGATTGGCTCGTCCAGATCGGCGGTATGGCCGCTGTCCGCTACGGGCGCGGTTTTCATGGTGTCCGATTCAACGTCCTCATAATGGGTGGCCTGGTAGAAACGCGCGCCGCCGGGGTACACCAGCACACGCTCAAACCCATGCTGCCGGAGGATACGGGCCGCGTTGTACGCGCGCACCCCAATGGCGCAGAACACGATCACCTCGCGGCTGGGGTCCAGCTCCGCGATGCGGTCCCGCAACTGGCCCAGCGGGATATGCTTGGCGTTGGGGACGCTGAAAGCCATCAGCTCCACATCCTCCCGCACGTCCAAAAGCGTCGCGTCGGGGTGGGATACCGGCGCGTCCCACGGGGCGACGCCCACCAGATGATCCAATACGTTCCCAGCCACAAAGCCCGCCATGTTGACCGGGTCTTTGGCGGAGGAGTAGGGCGGCGCATAGGCCAGCTCCAGCTTGGCCAACTCCGCGACGCCGCCGCCAAGCCGCTGGGTTACGGCGATGGTATCAATGCGCTTATCCACGCCCTCGCGCCCCACAATCTGCGCGCCGAAGATTTTTTTGCCGTCGGCGGAGAACAGCAGCTTGAGGGTCATCGGGGTTGCGCCGGGGTAATAGCCGGCGTGGCTGTTTTGGGTGATAGTGATGGTCTCATAATCCTTGCCGCGCTCCATGCCGCGCTTCATCAGGGTGCGCTCGTTGGCGCCGGTGCTGGCGGCGGTGAGGTCAAACACCCGGACAACCGAGGTGCCCTGCGAGCCATCGTAGGTTTCATTCCCACCCGCGATGTTGTTGGCGGCGATCCGCCCCTGCTTGTTGGCCGGGCCTGCGAGGGGGATCATGGTACGGTCCTTGAACACAAAATCGGTAACCTCGATCACGTCGCCCACGGCGTAAATATCGGGGTCGGAGGTGCGCAGGGTTTCATCCACCACGATACCGCCGCGCGCGTTCATGGTCAAGCCCGCGTTTTTAGCAATTTCGCCGTTGGGCTTTACCCCGATGGCCAGGATCACCAGCCCCATGCTCAGGGATTTGCCGCTCTTGAGCTGCACGCTCACGCCGGTATCCTCAGGCGTAAAGGAGGCTACGCCGTCGCCCAGGTACAGCTCCACGCCGTTTTGGCGAATGTTTTCATGCAGCAGCTGCGCCATTTCAAAGTCGATGGGGGTCATTACCTGATTGAGCATTTCAACCAGCGACACCTTGAGGCCCGCATGCTTGAGGTTTTCAGCCATTTCCAGCCCAATGAAGCCGCCGCCGACCACCACCGCGGATTCGATATGGTTTTCCGCAATCAGGGTGCGGATCGCGTCCGCGTCCGGTACGGTCCACAGGGACTGAATGCGCGGGTGATCGATGCCGGGGATCGGCGGGCGCAGCGGGGAACTGCCGGTGGAAATCACGAGCGTATCGTACGGCTGCTCGTAGGTTTCGCCGGTTTCCACGCGCCGGACGGTCACGGTCTTTTTTTCGCGGTCAATGGAAACCGCTTCGTTTTTCACGCGCACATCCACCCGGAATTTCTGCTGCATGGCTTCCGGAGTTTGCAGCAGCAGGGCGCTGCGGCTTTTGATTACGTCGCCTACGTGGTAGGGCAGGCCGCAGTTGGCGTAGGAAATATAGGCTCCGCGCTCCAACAGCACAATCTCCGCGCTTTCATCCAGCCTGCGCAACCGTGCCGCGCAACTTGCGCCCCCGGCCACGCCGCCGATGATGACTACTTTTTTACTCATGGTTTGACTCCTTTACAAGGTTATCGGGTTGAAAACAGGGGAATACGCTGAGGTTCATCGCCAAAAACGCCCGCCCCGTATGGAGCGGGAGCGGGCGCGCTGTGGATTACAGATCGGTTTTCCAAAGCCCATGCAGGTTGCAGTAGGCAAAAACCGTTACCGGTTTGTCGCCGTCCACCAGCTCGAATACCGCCTTCGGCTCTTCGCCGGGGACCAGGCAACGGCGTTGGCCGCCGTTTTCGCTGTGGAGATATACCCACTGGATATAGTGTTCTTCCGTCATCGGATGGGCAACCGCGCCAATTTTAACGGTTACGGTGTTGCCGTTGACTTCCACAACGGGCACGTGTTTTTCGTGGCTTGCATCCACGCTGCCGGGTACCAGTTCGGTCATGTGCTCGCCACAGCAGGTGAGCGGAGCGCCGGAGCTGTGAATCATCCCAACCAGATTACCGCAATGTTTGCAAACGAAGAAGCTGATCCCACACATAACGTATCCCTCCTGATGGTTTGGTTTGGGTTCCTTGTGGCCCTGCGCACAGGGTACCGGTCGCCGGCGGGCACTGTTACAGGCGGAAGCGGATGGCGCTTCGCGCTCTGCCTCAGCCGCTTGGCGCAGGGGCGGTTTTTCCGCCCGCCGCAACCCGGCGGCAACCTTTATCAAATTCAGTATACCGCGTTTCATTTCGCATTGAAACAGGTTTTTTTCACGGAAACCGCGCAACTGGCAAAAAACTCTTTACGCGGAGGATTCGGATGGCTGAAAAACCCGCGCCGCCATAAAAAGGGTTCAGGCACAAAGCGCCTTTAGGGCGTAGAACCGCGCGGAAGCCTGATGTGAAAACCCCTACGCGCTTGCATCACGCATGCTCAAGGCGCAAGCGGGCGCGGTTTGTCAATCCAATTCGGCAGGCTGTCGGCCTGGCGGTATGCCGATTCAGGCAAATGGTCCGGGGCGGGGGCAATCCATGGTTGAAGCAGCGTTTGCATCCACGCGTACACATCCAAACCGTACACGCGCTGCAACAGTTCCGGGCGCAGCGCGTCGCCGATGGGGCCTGCCGCAGCCGCCTTGCCGCCGTTCATCAGCAGGGCATGCGTGCCGTACAGCCGCGCAAGCGACAGGTCATGCACCACGGAAACCGCCGCCCGCCCGGGCTGCGCCAACCATTCCCAAATCAGCTCAAACACCTGTTTCTGGTAGGCAAGGTCCAAGTGATTGGTGGGTTCATCCAAAATCAGCAGGCGCGGATCCTGCGCAAACACCTGCGCCAGAAAGGCGCGTTGCAGCTCGCCGCCCGAAAGCGTGAGCGCCGAGTGATCCCGATACGGGAGCATCCCGGTTTTGGCAAGCGCGTCCTCAACGGCTCGCTCATCCGCCTCTGAGCCGCCCCCCAACATGCCGGCGTAGGCATAGCGGCCCAGACGGACAATTTCCTCCACAGTGAACGCGTAACCTACGGTATGGCTTTGCGAAAGCATGCCCAGCCACCGGGCGCGCTCGCGGGGGCGTATGCGGCGAGCATCCTGTCCGCCAAGGCGAATGTCGCCGCGATAGGGCGCGCCCTGAGCGATCGCGCTTAGCAGGGTGGACTTGCCTGCGCCGTTCGGGCCTACAATCATCAGCCATTCGCCCTCGCGCACCGTAAAGCTGACCTCATCCACCGCCGGGAGCGCGCCGTAGCGCACGCTCAGGTTTTGTATCTCAAGCATGGGCATCCTTCTTTCGGGAACGGGTGAAGATCACCATAAACGCGACGGCGCCAATTAGCGAGGTGACCACGCCGATGGGCAGTTCCACCGGGTTGAGCAGCACCCTTGCCGCCAGATCGGCCAGCATGAGGAAAATGGCGCCACCAAACAGCGAAGCGGGCAACAGCCGCCGGTGGTTGGGGCCGACCAGCAGCCGAACCGCGTGCGGGGTAACCAACCCCACAAAGCCGATGGAGCCGCCGATGGCAACGCAAACGCCTATGAGCGCCGAAACGCACACGAGTACCGTCAGCTTGACCCGCTTCACATCCACGCCTACGCTACGCGCGTTATCCTCCCCAATGGCAAAGGCGTTCAGCTCCCGCGCGCGGCCCAACAGAACGCCGCCAAAAACCGTGAGCGCGAGCAGCAGCGTCAGCGTGTTGGCGTAATTGCTGCCCTGAAGGCTCCCCATGGTCCAAAAGGTAATGCTGCGCACTTTTTCGCTGTTGAAGGTCACAATCAGGCTGATGAGGCTGGAAACAAACATGGACCAGATGACCCCCACCAGAATGATGGTATTGGTGGACAGTGTTCCGTCCAGCCGATAAGCCAGCGACAGGATCACCACCAGCGACAGGAAGCCAAAGAGCATCGCCATCAGCATGGTGCCCCCCAGCGGCATCACCGGAAACGTGATCCCGAACGCGATGGCGATCACCGCGCCCAGTGAAGCCCCGCTGGCTACGCCAAGGGTGGAACCGTCCGCGAGCGAGTTGCGAAGCAGGCCCTGCATCGCCCCCCCGCATAGCGCCAGCGACGCGCCGGTAAGCGCCACGCACAGCACGCGCGGCAAGCGCACCGCCAGGATGATGGTCGCGGAAACGCCTTCCGGCATCGGAAGCCCCCACAGCGCGTTCCAGATCACCGCCGCCGTGGTAATGGGCGACAGGCTCACGCTGCCCACCCCAACGCATATCAAAAGCGTAATCAGCGTCGCAACGGAAAAAAGGAAAATCTCCCAAGGCCGAAAACCCTCTCGGGTAGAAACCAACACACTCACCTGCTTCCCGCGTACCCAAAGACGGCATTGCCGCCACAGGCCGCCGAAAAATCCTCACGATTGCAAAGCCGGGTTTACGGCGCAACCCTTGCGGGGTTTGAGGCGGCCGACGGCGACGCGGTTCCCAAACCCGCCGGGTACCCGTCCGCGCACGCTCGGGAACCGTCCGCGCCCTGCCTGAAGCCGTCCGGCCCCGCCGATCGGGCGGGCGGACGGTTCCAGACCGGGAAGAGGGGTTATTCCGCGTGATCCTTCGCGGCGGAATTCACGATAAAATCGCTCAGTTTTTGCGCGCCGTCCACCAAACGCGGGCCGGGGCGCGTCAGCTCGTTATCGGGGAGGCACAGCACCCGCCCCTTTTGAACGGCGGTCACATTGGCCCAGCCGGCGCGAGAAAGGATTTCCTCCTCCGGGGTATGCCCTTCGCCCGTGTACATGGCGATGGTGACAATATAATCCGGATTGCGTTCAATCACCTGCTCCTCGGACACTTCCGCCCAGCCGTTAACATCGGCAAAGCAGTTGGTAAGCCCAAGCAGGGTGGCGATTTCATCCATAAAGGTGCCCTGACCGGCTGTCCAAAGGCCGTACTGCAAAGGGGAAACCTCGAAGTAGACCGAGCTTCCCTTGCCGGCGCCCGCGTTTTTCAGGGCGTCAAAGCTTGCCTGCATGCCGTCGACCAGCGTTTCCGCCTCGCTGTTTTTACCCATCAGCGCGCCGATCATCCGGATGGCGGTATAGGTGCCCTCAATATCCTGCGCCTCGCTGACCACCACGCGGATGCCCGCGGCTTCCAGCTGCCCAACCTGCTCCTCGCTTTGCGCCATGGTGCTCATCAAAAGCACCTGCGGCTGAAGCGCGATGATCTGTTCCAGATTGGTTTCCGAGCCGGACTGCACCGCGGGTACGGCCAGCACGCTTTCGGGATAATCGCAGTATTCTCCGCGCCCGACCAGAGTGTCCCCCGCGCCTAAAGCGTAAAGGATTTCACAATCGGCGGCGGTCAATGCCACAACGCGGGTGGCGGGTTGGTCCAGCGTGATGGTGCGCCCCTTCATGTCGGTCACGGTAAGCCCGTCCGCTACCGCCAGTCCGCAGCCGGCCGCAAGCGTAACAAGCAATGCGAGCGCCACCGTAAGGGTTAGGATTTTCCTGATTTTCATGGCTGATTGCCCCTTTCCTGTTCAACCGCGCAGGCAAGGCAAAAGGCCGCCCCGCTCCGGGGACGGCCCTTCATAGCCCGCGCAGCCCATGACCGCCCGCAACCGCGCGCAACCCCGCTTTTGTTTTGTACCCAACGCCGTATGGGCGTTGGCTTCAAAAGCGCGGCGCGCGTGAAACGCGGGGGCAACAAGCCGGCGAACATCGCGGCGCTGGCCTGTACGGCTGGCTCCGCTTTGCCCAATCCCAGAGGATTGCGCGCGAACAGGTCTCCCGGCTTAGCATCATCCTACTGGGGCGCCTTCCCATCTTTCGACAGTGGCTTCCTTGCCCGTTCGTCCGCATCACGGTTACTGGGATAGCCCGGAATTTGCATCCGCTATTCCCTCGGCGTTGCCGCCGGCGCTTTGGGCGCATTCGCGTGCCTGATTCGGTTGTAGGGATAGTATAACGGCAGGGCGCGTCCGTGTCAAATCGGGATAGCGACAGGCTCCCCGCGCCGGGGGATTTTTCAGCAACGGAGGCGGGCGTGTACACGGAGGAAGCCTGAAACGGGCGAAAGAAATTTTGCTGGAAGGACTTGACAACGCGGCGGAAATCATGTATCCTTTGCCCATAAACCTGTGACGCGGATGAGTAAACGATTCGCCTGATTCAAAGAGAGCCGCCGTTGGTGGGAGTGCGGTATGAGGGTGCGCGTTGAATGGACCGCTGAGGGCGGAGCGAACGGCATGGCCGCTAGCGACCGACGGGAGCTTCACCCGTTATCCGCGAAGCGCATATGCTGGTATGCGAAAGCGAGCGGCCGAATTTCGGCAATACGGGTGGCACCGCAGACATTCAAGTCTGTCCCATATCATTTGGGACAGGCTTTTTTTGTTGCCCGCAACCGGCGCATTATAAAAAGGAGGGTACCCCAATGAAAACCATTCCCTACCGGTATTACCTGCCAGAGGAGAAAATTCCCAAAACGTGGTACAACCTTCGCGCCGCCATGCCTGAAAAGCCCGATCCGCTGGTAAACCCGGGCACCGGCCAACCGGTCACCTTTGCGGACCTGCAACCGGTTTTCTGCGACGAGCTGATCCGTCAGGAGCTGGACAACGACACCCCGGATATCGAAATCCCCCAGCCGATACTGGACATGTACCGCATCTACCGGCCCGCGCCCATCATCCGCGCCTATCGGCTGGAGGCGGCGCTGAAAACCCCCGCGCATATTTACTGCAAGTTTGAGGGCAACAACACCTCCGGCAGCCACAAGCTCAACTCCGCCCTTGCGCAGGCTTACTACGCCAAGGCGCAGGGCATGAAGGCCCTGACCACCGAAACGGGCGCGGGCCAGTGGGGCACGGCGCTGGCGGAGGCCTGCGCGGCCTTTGGGTTGGATTTGACCGTGTATATGGTCAAGGGCAGCTACAACCAGAAGCCGTACCGTAAGGACGTGATGCGCACCTTCGGGGCGCAGGTAATCGCCAGCCCCAGCAACACCACAAACGCAGGCCGCGCGATTTTGGAAAAGGACCCCGATACCACCGGCAGCTTGGGCTGCGCTATTTCTGAAGCGGTGGAAAAAGCCGTGACCACGCCCGAGTGCCGCTATGTTCTCGGCTCGGTGCTCAATCAGGTGTTGCTGCACCAGTCCATCATCGGGCTGGAAAGCTACGAGGCGCTCGCCGAGTTTGACGATTATCCGGATATCGTGATCGGCTGCGCGGGCGGCGGCAGCAACCTGGGCGGGCTGATCGCGCCCTTCATGCGGGATACCCTGACCGGCAAACGCGACGGCACGCGTTTCATCGCGGTGGAACCGGCCAGTTGCCCCTCGCTGACGCGTGGCCGCTACGAATACGATTTTTGCGATACCGGCAAAATCACGCCCATGGCCAAGATGTACACGCTGGGTTCCGGGTTTATCCCGTCGCCCAACCATGCCGGCGGTTTGCGCTACCACGGCATGTCGCCCATCCTTTCCAAGCTGTACCACGATGGGCATATGGAAGCCGTGGCGTATGAGCAAACGCAGGTTTTTGACGCGGCGGTGCAGTTTGCCCGCACGGAAACCATCCTGCCCGCGCCGGAAAGCGCGCACGCCATCCGTTGCGCCATCGACGAGGCTGTCAAATGTCGGGAAAGCGGCGAGGCTAAGACCATTCTGTTTGGTTTAACGGGCACGGGTTACTTTGACATGGCCGCTTACGCCAGCTATCTGGACCACACCATGAGCGATTATATCCCCAAGGATGGCGAAATCCTCGCCCGGTAAGCGCGGGCAATGTACCGTGCGCATGCTCCCCTGTGGAGACTGCGCGAATAATCAGCCCCCGGAATGCGGCAACCTGCGACGTTTTCCGGGGGCTCATGTATGAGGTTATGCCGCGAAAGCGGCTGGCGCTCCAGCCTGCCAAAGCAGAATAAGGTCAGTGGCGAACCTTCTGCGGGTTTCCCGGAAGCGAGTAGCGGAACGCTGAAAAGCCTTGTATTAACGGGCCTTTTCTTCCCCCGGCTTTGGGAACAGATAGGTGCGCTTGATATACTGGCCCAGCTTCAGGCACGGTTTTTCCACAAGGTAATAAGTGGCAATCCCTATGGCGGTTATAATCAGGATGGAAAGCGCGATCACCCGGTAGGCGTGGTGTACGAGGTAGTCAGTATCCAGCCACATGGTTTTTTTGAGCAGCCGAAGCCCCACGTCCTGCATGATGTAAATTGAATAGGAGTAGGAACCGAGGATGCTGAAAATCCGGTGATTGAACAACAGCGAGACAATCCCTTTATTGACTAAGAAGCACATCAGCAGGATGCAGAACAGGATGATGATGACAATCTGGTTGTTATAAATGTCCCCCGCCAGCGCGTTTTTGAGCAGCAGGTAAAGGCACAGAACTTCCAGCACGGAAAGGATGGCGAACACCACCCATTTGCGCACCGTGGCGTTGGGGATCAGATCTCGCTTCAGCTTCATGGCGCTCAGGCGGTCATAGGCCAAACCCAACAGATAGCCAAGCCCGATGCCCCCGATTCCCCGCACCATGCCAAGGTTGATGACATATCCAACCTCGATCCGTGAAAATTTGCCCGCGGTGAAGTTGATGTTGAGCGTATAGGCTAGATAAACCAGCACAATGATGACAAGATTCAGCTTGCGGTTGTCAAACTTTTTCAGGAGCGCGAAATAGAAAACCGAAATCAGGAAAAACGGGGAAATATACCACGCGCTGCCCGATTGGTTCAGCGAAAGGCCGCTGTTTTGCAGAAAGAGCAGGTTGATGAGGGTCTGGAATATGTTGTGAGCCCGGAACGTAAAGTAATCCAGAATAAACATGAAAAAAAGCACTGGCCAGAGGCGAATCAGCTTATCATAGGTAAACTCGGCGATGGTCAGGCTCGGTTTAGCGCGGTATGTCCGGTACAGAAACAGCCCGCCCAGAATAAAGAAAAACTCCACCGCCCACGCCGAAGCGACACTCACGTGTGAAAGATCGGTATAAACCGGCGTTTTAGCCACAAAGGGCATAATGTTATAATGAAGAATATGGTAGTAAACAATGGCGATGCTAAAGATAAAACGCATAGCGTCAATGTTGCCAAACCTTTTAGCCGGCTTGGCGCTTGCGTTGGGGGTCGGTTTTTGCACAGATGGGCAAAGGGGCTGTTGAGCGGCTGATGTCTGCATGGCGTGCAATCCCTCACAATCCGTTAGCGATCCAGTTTTGTTACAAATAGCATATACAGGCTTGCGCTTCCTGTCAAGCCTTGAACGGGAGGATACGGCGGAAAAACGGCGCAGGCGCGGCGCGCCACTGTCGGAGGAGCCAATCGGGTTGCTCGGCGAGGCGCATCGGAATACGCGCGCGCCCATTGCGGGGACAGGCTGTCGCCCCCCCGCGGCAGGGACGATCGCGGCCGCTTGACTTTCCGTTAAAGCCCCCCTATACTTGGGCTGATAGGCTGTTTTCGGCCACGGGAAATGGAATAGGAGCGATTTTTCATGCAAGATTTGCCACGCCTTGTCGCGGTTGTGGGAACAAACGCCTCCGGGAAGAGCGGTTTGGGTGTGGAACTGGCCTTGCGTTTTCAGGGAGAAGTGATCTCTGCGGATTCGCGGCAGGTTTACCGTGGGCTGGACTTGGGCAGCGGAAAAATTACCCCTGAGGAAATGCGGGGCGTGCCCCATCATCTGCTGGATGTATGCGCGCCGGGCGCGTTTTTTTCCGTGGCGGATTTTCAGGCGCTGGCTTATCAGGCTGTGGACGATATTTTGGCGCGGGGCCGGCAGCCGTTTCTGGTTGGGGGTACGGGGCTTTATGTGGCGGCGGTTTGCGAAGGTTACGCCCTGTCGGACGTTGCGCCGGATTTGGCATACCGCAGCGAGCTGGAACAGCAGAACACGGCGGACCTGTACGCCATGCTCTGCGAGCGCCTGCCTTCCAACGGGCTGGACGGCGCAAACCGGAACCGTGTGATGCGCGCGCTGGAAAAACTCCACGACGGCGATCCCGGTCCAGGGCAAAAAAAGCCGTGGTATCAGGTGCTGACGCTCGGGGTATCCTGGCCCCGGGACATTCTGTGCAAACGGATTGATGAACGGCTGGAACGCCGCATGGCGCAAGGGCTGTTAAGCGAGGTGCAGGCGTTGCTGGATGCGGGCGTCAGCCCGGATTTTCTGCGCCGGCTTGGGCTGGAGTACCGCTATGTTTGCGCCTATCTGCTGGGGGAAATTCCTTCGTTGGAAGGGATGACGGAGGAACTGTCCCGCGCGATCAAGCGGTTTGCCAAGCGGCAGATGACCTGGTTTCGCCGGGATCCGAGCATCCTGTGGCTGGATATGGCGGGCGACCCGCTTGCGCAGGCGTGCGAGGCTGTGGAGCGCTTTTTGATGAGCGACGTGACAAACTGAGGTGATCGGAATGTTCAGCCGCAACGGCGAAGGTTCAACCGCAAAGCCTTTGTGGGTCGTATGGGCGTTAACCCTGCCCGCAGAAAGCTTTATGCGGCAAAGTATAAGCACGCCACGAGGGCACAAGGCGCAACGCGGCGCTTGTTATGGGCATTCATCCGCATGCAAAAAAAGTTTAGCCTGCCGGAATGGGGCGCAGATCGGCTACGGGTGCGGTTGTGCGTAAACCCATGCGATGCGTTGGGCCGGTTCACTTCATAGCCCAGCGGGTTGTTCGCTCGCCGGTTGGCTGCGCGCTGCGGCGTCAGGCTTTGGTAGAAAGTTTAATTGCGCAATGCCTGGAAGCAAAGCCGCAAGCAAAGGTATCTGCAAAACTACGGCTGCAACCGCGTCGGAAAGGTTGTACCGCAAACCATCGTTCGAACTCCAAACTGGGTTCGCGTGCCGATGCTCAAACCCTGTTGAACGTACTCAGGCAGATAGCCAAGGCCGGGGGTTTTGATCCGATACTGATTTACCCGCCGCATGAGCGCATGAAGGAATATGGCGCGAAGGGGCTGCTATGGGGAGCCAATATCGCCAAATTCAACGAGGCCCACCCCCCAGGAGCGGAACTGGTAGGTGTAAATCCAGGGGCAAAACACATTTTTCAAGCATAAGAAAAGCCCTGTAACCGTTACGTTACAAGGCTTTTCTTTTGGTGCGGGAAACAGGACTTGAACCTTTAGAAAAAGAGGCTATAAAGCCTTGTGGGGCTTCATTTCACAACACGCGTGTCACATTTCGTGGCACATATTCACGAAGTAGAGCTAACGTATGGAACAGCGGCTAATGAACACTGCTGCAATGCCATACCGAATTCTTCATTGGTAGTCTTTAGGAAGAGCGTCTATTTGCAAACTGATTTATGGTTTCGGAGAATGTAAAGGATAAGCTGATAAGATGGCGAAATGATTACATGAGTACCGTCCGCACAGCACATATATCTCCCTCCGACAGAATTTGCTAGGAATCATGTGACTTATGGGCTATAATCGAACATGGGTTTCCTCCATGCAAATAAACCGCTCTTCGTGAGACTCCCAGAATTCAGTATACCTTCATATCGTATTTCTCTATAGGAGTGTTCGAGATGCAACAAGAATTTCAACAAAAACCGATGTTGTCTGCCGAAGAAATGATTGATCACTTAATAAAAAAGGGCGTTCGGTTTGATAAATGCTCCAAAGAAAAGGCTTTGGAGATACTTAAAAATAGTAATAACTACTTTAAGTTAACCGCCTATCGAAAAAACTATTCAAAGCATCCGGGCGGGGCACAACAAGGACAATATATCGATCTCGATTTTGCATATCTGCTTGAGCTCTCGCGAATGGATATGCTACTTCGTTACGCTTTAATTCTCATGTGTTTAGATGTCGAGCATTACCTCAAAGTCGGACTTCTTTCCTTTATTGAGGCAAACTACAAAAGCGAAGCCTACTCCATAGTTCAAGAATACATTGCTTCATTGAATGAAGCAGATCGAATACAACTTAATGCCAGTATAGATCCGAAAATAAATAGCGATGTCTATCGCAGATCGCTAATTGAAAAACATCGCTGCGGATACCCAGTATGGGCATTCGTTGAGATAATTCCTTTTAGTGATTTGATTCGCTTCTATACCTATATCCAAAAGAAGCATGCTTGTTTATGCTGTGGAAACAAGGGAACACCAAAATGTGAGAAAGACACATGCAAGATTCTTCGCATGCACAGTCGGATGAATAGAATGTTAAACTCAGTGCGAAGTATTCGTAATGCTGCAGCACATAACAGTTGCATCTTAAATGATCTATCATGTTCGAAAATAAACGGCGCACAGATTGCACAACTCGAATTCAGACAACATATATACAAAATCGCACCCAATAATGGTGCCGAGATTCGATTGTCGTGTGTTCGTGTGCAACAACTTCTCACCTTGGTATACGTTCATGATCGTTTTGTTACGAGCGATAGTGTTCGGACAAAGCAGTTAGATCGCTTGAAGGATATTGTATGCCATCGTTTTACTACGCACCGCGATTTTTTTAATTCCAATACAATGGTATCAGCTACTTTAGATTTTATGAAATTTGTACTTGACAATTGGCAGCGTGTCTGAGATAATGCGTCTAGTTTGATAAAAGCTCATTTTGAGCTTTTACGAGACGCGATTGCAGGAGAATATCTTGCGAAAGTTGTCTCGTTTTTTTTGCTCTATTATGTCGGAGTTTACATTATATTCTTTGCTAGATTAGTTCGCTTGAAATAGCATCTAGTGAAGCATTCTTTCTTAAGTAGAAAAAATAGTCTGCTACTTCGATTTATAGATACAAAGTAGACACTAAGCCGATTCACACCGACAGCATCCCCTCCACCGCCCCATTCACCGCCTCATTGACTTCCTCCCTCTTGTCACTCATGATGTGCTGGTACACCGCCTTGATCATGCCCGGCGTAGCCTGCCCAAGCCGCTCCATGGCGTACTTGTCTGGCACGGAAAGCGCGAGCATTAGGCTGGCGTTGTAATGGCGGAGGTCATGGAACCTGCAGGTAATCCCCAGCGAGGCGCACAGGCGCATGAAGCGTCGCGTCAGCATGTCCGGGTGAACCGGGCAGACCCGCTGGAAATCATGCCGGTTCTTCATCAGCCGCTCGATCATGTTCGGTGAAACGCCAATCGTCCGCGTTCCGGCGTATGATTTCGGCGCCTTAACCACCCATTCGTTCCCTTCGTTCTTGGCCAGCGATTTCGTGATGCTGATCCGGCTGTTCTTCCGGTCGATATCCGAGTAGAGTAGCGCGCATATCTCGCCGCGCCGCATCCCGTACCCGGCAGCCAGCAGGATGGCGTTTTCCAGTTCCGTGCCCTGGGCGGCGTCCAGCAGCTTTGCGATGGCATCCTTGTCGGGTATGGCCACTTCATGGCGTACCTTCTTGGGTAGGTCGACGCGCGGCTGAAAATCGGGATGGTATGCCTTAAGCGTGGCCGTGAGCAGCGCATACACGTTGCGCGCGGTTTTAGGCGAATTCTTCTTGGCCACCTCGTTCATCGCACGCTGGATATCTTCCGATCGCAGGTCTTTCAGCCTGACGTTCTCAATCGGTGCATAGTAGCAGTGGCGCGTCTGCCGGTAAACCCGAACGGTAGCGGGCGACAGGATGGCGGTGCGCGCGTCGATGTATTTGTCGATCGCCGCGCCCACGGTCAGGTAATCCGGCTTGCGCGCCTCCCGTTCGGTCAGCGCAAACTGCGCGGCCAAAAATTCCGCCTGTTTCTTGGTCGAAGCGGTGAACGACCGATACCCGCGAATTCCATCCTCAATCACCTGTACGCGCACGCGCCAGCTGCCGCTTTTCAGTTTTTGCGCTCTGGTTGCCATGGAAGAATCCTCCTTGTTTTCGCGGAGGCGGTGCTATATAATGGTATGGCAAAGCCCCGCTTGTTGAAAGCCAGTGGTCGTTTTGCATCCGCCCCGTTTCCTGTTACAGCAGGAAGCGGGGTTTTCATTCAGGCAGATTGGAGTTCGGTTTCGATGTATGCCTCTCCCTTTTCGGTAAAGCCAGGCAACCCGTCGAAAACCTTTCCGGCTGCGTTAATCAGGGACTTACGCGCAAACCGACTGATTTTTTCCGTATCTTCAAAAACCGCGATACTCTTGTGGGGAACTTTTTCGAGCGTAAGGTTCAGGCAGTGAATAGTGGACTGCTGCGCCTTGTTGTTATCCTTGATGCCAAAGAGGAAGATAGGACGGGCAGTATGTTCAAGGAAAAAAGCGTAATCCACTCGAACGTCCGGATAACCGTGTGGAGTATAATCCTGCCTGATCTCGGCTTTCAGGTGAAATTGATAGACTGCTTCCCGCAGGTTGTCATAGAAAAGCTGCTCGATGTTCTCGTGAGCCAGCATATCCATACTGCTCACTTCCGTAAGTAATTGGGAATAGGCCATGATCTTCTCGAAAAGCCGCTCCGGAGTAGCCTGCATTTCTATGCTTCCGTCGAGCATTTCTGCATTGCGGCTGGTAATGGTATCCACAAGGATAGAGCGTTTCTTGTCGGTGTCGATATCGAACAGGTAGGATAAGCGCATCAGCGTTTCGCCATAATCGCACAACTTGATTTGACCGCTCTCCGTGTTTTGAAGGTAGATGTTCATCATATCCTCTGGAACCTGCAAGGATTCGGCACACGCAACCACAAAATCACGAAGTGCAGCGGGCAAAGCATCAACCGGGAAGCTCGGTAAGCAATCCTCTGATAGGCTGACAGGGCGGTTTTTTTGAAAGAAGTTTGCAATGTCAAGAGGATCCATCAAAGCACCAGCCCCATTTCGTACAGCGATTCAGGCGCGAGCCTGTCCAGTAGTTGGAGCGCATTTTCAGCCCACCAAAACGCCGACAGCGCCGTTGTAAAGGTGTCATCCTCCATGAGCGCGTCAGGCTCTTGCAAGGCTGCAACACGCCGTTTCATGGCTTCCTGCGCGTCCTGCTGAATGTCCTCCAAGTCAAGCCGCTTTTCCCGCCGCCAGTTTTCAATGTCGCGGTTCTTCTGGTATTCGCTGGGCTGCGTACGGGGCGTGTAATTTGCATGGGGTTCACCTGCAAGCTGGGTCGCTGCCACCAGCGGGGGAACGCCTTTCAGCCGTGACAGGAAGGAAACCGCGTCGCCGCCCGCGCCACAGGAGAAACACTTGTACCCGCCATCCGGGAAGAACACCAGCGAGGGCGTTTTATCGCCGTGGAAGGGGCAACGTGCCCAGTACCGCGCCCCGTGCTTGCGAAGCTCGATTCCCTCCCGCTGCGCCACCTCATAGGCCGGAATGCCCCGGCAACGGTCGAAGATGTTGTCAGTCAATACCGATCACCGCCCGCTTGTTTCTTGCGCTCCTTTTCAACGTTGTTCAGCGCGTAGAACGGTGTCGGGTCGTCATAGCCTAATGGGTTCCGGCGGGTCAGTCTTTCGCCATCCACAACGCCAGCTTTTTCAAGGAGCCAGCTACGGAAGGCCACCTCAGGTATCAGAATTTTCTTGCCCACCCTGATTATTGGGAAGCCCGGCTCCTTCGTCCATTTTCGCAAGGTAGGCGCGGATACCTGCGCAAAAGCACACGCTGCCTTTGCAGTTAAGTTGAATCGCTCTATGGTAATCACCTCCTGAAATTTCAGTCGTGATAATTCACTTATCACTATAAAGCATTTTACGCTCTGTTTTTCCACAAGTCAAGCGAATTTATCATAATAATCAAAATGTCGTTGCAATTACCCTTATTTCAATATATAATTGGCGCGAGGTGATAATATGAAACTTGGGGACAGGATAAAGGAACGCCGGTTATTCTCTGGACTATCACAACAACAGCTTGCCCACGCGGCAGGTATCTCGCGCGTGACACTTGGTTTTTATGAACGTAATAAGTACGTTCCCCCAACGAGTACTTTGTTCCCGATCGCTAGCGCATTAGGCGTTAGCGTGGCTTATCTTCTACACGGCGAAGATGAAGAAAACAAGTCACCAACGGTCTATATTTCTGATGAAAAAGCCGAAAAAATCCAACGTCTAGTAGATAAAAAGGGAATCAGGCGAAGGCTGGACAACCGCGCGGACGTTCTCAACCTCACGGGCTTGGATATACTCGCAGGGGTTGCCGTCAGTTTAGCGTTGGTGCCCGCCTTGCGCGAGGATTGCAACCCGACAGTGCCGGACGCATCGGCGCATACAGATTAACCGCCCATGTACGGCTAGCTGTACGACTAGCGCAACAATATAACCCGTCGTAGCTGTCGTAGCCGTACAAGCTGTACAGAACTGCCCTCATGATGGAGCACTACCTTCGTATGTACCCTATGTGATATGCACAAAGT
>Ga0116170_10000561_pt1 | contig 39544 bp, 40 predicted proteins | sample AD_JPNHW1_MetaG_FD_89797 | JGI IMG/M metagenome (GOLD analysis project Ga0116170, IMG submission 89797) | Active sludge microbial communities of municipal wastewater-treating anaerobic digesters from Japan - AD_JPNHW1_MetaG | ecosystem: Engineered > Bioreactor > Anaerobic > Digestate | place... | reverse complement strand
CGGTCGTGCGAGCAGAGTGAGCAGATGGAACTATGAGGGTGCGAAGATCGCAGAGCGTTGCAACGACTGACATGCCATTAGACCACTATTGGAGAAAAAAAGTTTCCGTTTGCCCTGGTTCTTTGCCGGTCTCTGGTGCCTTGGCGAAGCACTTTGTGCTATAATGCCCCGGTATTTTCGCATACCGGGAGTTTTATCATGGGCAATTATTCAGCCATTTTCTGGGACTGGAACGGCACTCTTCTCGATGATGTCAAAGAATGCATCGAGATTATCAATGTGAGCCTGAAGCAACGGGCGCTAAATGAGCTGACGTTGTCTGACTATCTTGAAAAATTCGAGTTTCCTATTAAAAAATACTATGAAAATATTGGTTTTGATTTTTCAAGAGAATCCTACGAAGCCGCCGGTAAAGAATATATCGATGCCTACGCGACCCGGATGTTTGACTGCCGCCTGCATTCAGGCGTTCATGGTGCGCTGACTGCTTTTAAACAACGCGGGGTCAGGCAATTCATTCTTTCTGCTCTTTATGATGGCTCTTTGCGGCAATGTATCATTCATTACCAGCTCGAAAGCTACTTTGATAAGATTCGCGGGCTTGGCGACAGCTACGCACACAGCAAGATCGAGCTTGGCATGAACCTGATCGCCGAAACCAGCTGTCAAAAAGACGCGGCCCTTATGGTTGGCGACACCGTGCATGACTTTGAAACTGCTTCGGCAATGGGGATTCCCTGCGTCCTCATCGCGGCCGGGCATAACTCAAAGCACCGGCTAAAAGCCTGTGGAGTGCCGGTTTTCGACAGTGTTGTCGATTTTGCCCGCCACTTCGATGAACTTTGACCTGGCTGGTAACAAAAATATGGCGGTTGCCCCGTATCTGTGGTAATTTATCTGACGTTGGTTGAAATCTCGCCCACAAAGGAATCGGACTATGGAAATCACTTTTAGCAAGGCTGAACTTGAAAAGCTCGTTGAAATTGCTGTGATGGCCGACTGGGTTATGACCGCCCACGACACTGAAGACGACGAACGCAAAGATGATTATCTTAAATTGATCCAGAAAATCTTTGCCTACGCCTGGAAAAACGGCATGAAAAAAGAAATAGAATTTCTTGAAGATATCAAGGAATACTTCCCCGATGAAGCCTGGGAAGAAAACACCCTGGCTCGCGCCTTTATTAATGAATTCGAAGAAAAGACTTTCTGGGATGAACTGGTAGAACGTCTTGCCGAACGTGAACTCAATAAAAAGCTCGGCGACAAAAAAGCTGGCAGTTTCGAAGAACACATGGAAATCTACGAAGGCTTTGCCGCCAAATTTGGCGAAGAATTCGCCGAACACGGTGTTGATAATATTCAGGTTGCAGCCCCGGCAGCAACCCCCAAACCTGCCCGCAAACGCTGAAAACAAGCATTAAAAAAAAGAGGCCGCACCGACAAGGTGCGGCCTCTTTTTTTGCGAAGAACTCAGGCAGAACTCAGCCAGAGTTCGGGCAGTTCAGCCAAGCCAGAAATTTTCGGGGGTTTGACCGGCAAATACCCCATGGTATTGCCCGGGGTTTTCGCAGCGCTGAAAGATGAACTGGCAGATGGGGGTGCCGGGTATCAGCTTAAGAGGAATGGGCCCGAAATTAGAAATCTCGAGAACCTGATGATTACTGATGCCTGGCTGCATGAATGAAGCCGAAATATGAACGAGCAGGCCGACACGCGCAAAACGGCTTCGACCTTCAAGCCAGCCTGAAAGGCCGTTTCCAAGGCTCACTTTTTCGGATGTAATGCCAAGCACTGTCTGGCCGGGTCTGACGGTCAGGGTGTCGCCATCAGGAACCACCAGACCTTTGGTGGCGGCCTTGAAATCCATGTTGTCGGTGAGGTGCAGTTCGTTGGGAAGGTGAACGAATACGCGAAAAGCGCTTGACAGGTGCAGGTCAATGCTGGCCGGGCCGAGCATCTTTTCGTCAAAAGGTTCAATTTTGATATTGCCCTTTTTCATTTCCTGAAGGATGGCTTCTCTGCCAAGAATGGTCATCAGTGCCTCCGATAAAAAAAATTGGACGGCTATTATAGCACCGAATTTATGACTGTTGGCAATGTTTTTGCAAACTTTCGATCATGGCCATGGCCAGCAGTTCTTTGCGGTCATTATGCTCTTTGAGCAGCCGGTGTTCAAAAAGCACCTCAGTCTCTTCGAGCAGAAGGGCTGCCAGAGTCGAAGCAGCCTCATGCTTGATTTTCTCGAATTCGAGAAGTGGCAGCAGAAGCTCGGCAAAGTCACGGTGCTTCAGTTGCCTGATTGCGTGGCAGGCAGCCTTGATCGTCGCGATGTCGTCAGGGTTCTTCAGCATGATCTCGAGTGCCTTCAAGGCCCTGTCTGGGTTAGTTCTGGCCAGTGCGCCGGCTGCGGTCGATCTGACGCGTGGTGACGCGTGGCTGAGCATCTGGGCAAAAAGCGAAACAACCGTCGGGTCTTTGATGTGTTCAAGGCCTTCGATCGTATTGCTGACTATACGCTCGTCGCCGAAGGTGAGAAAATGCGTCAGCAGCGGAATCTGGTCGGCATCAGGGTAGGCACGCGGCAGATTTTTGACCAGCCACGAAATGTGTTTTTCGTCTGTACAGCGGTCAAGATATAGTTCGAGCGCTTTTTTAAACGCCACCGTGTCGAGCCGGGTCGCCCAGTCGAGTTCGTGCAGCGCGATTTCTGATTCGCGGGCGGTTTTAAGCTTGTGCAGCAGCGGCGCCGCAATAAAATTGTGCTGACGGTTGGCAAGACTCTGGGCGATTATTGAAGAGGCAACATTAGCAATGTGTTTTGGAGCGCGTTCAGCCAGAAAAACCATCCGGTTAACCGCTTCTGCAGTTAACATGGCGCTATCGCAGGCGGCAAAATACGCCAGCCCGTCGAGCTGTTTTTCGGGATCTTCAGAATTCAGAAAGCTGAAGTTGCGACTGTAATCATCCATTAATTCAGCGCCCGCTGCACTTTTTCAATGGAACGTTCAGCAGCCTGGCCATTTCCTGAATTTTTTCGAGCTGCTCAAGACCGTCGTCATCTTCGCCAAGCTGCTTGCGCACCAGTTCGTAATAGTCATTCAGCGCTTTTATATGCAGGTTCTGAACATCGCTGCTGTCGATTTCAAGTTCATTGCGGATCTTTTCCATGGTTGCGAGCTCTTCATCGGTTAAGACGCCGTCTTCAACAACTTTTTCAACCAGAGTCCAGTACACGATGTTGCGGGCATCGACGATTTCGCGAGAGGTGGCTTCAATACAGCCTATCAGCGCCCGAAAAACTGTTCTCTCGTCGTTGTCGATGTGAAAATCATCCCGGGTGATCATAAAATAGCACTCTGCAATGAAGCGGGTTACAAAAATGTAATCCTCGCCCCAGTCGGTTAAATCCCAGACCTGGCCGTTTTCTGAAATGGCAATCTGGCATTCATCTTGCATCTTCTTAACATGGATGACCCGGTCATCAATCTTGCAGAAGGGTGCGAAGCCATCGTCGAGCAAAAAATCAGTGCTGCTGAGGTTGCCCATGAACCCCGAAATGCCCGGTCGCACCTTGTTCCCACCGAAAAGGCCGATCATCTGGTTCCAGAGGCTGCCGGATTCGAGGGTTTCGCCTTTTTTAAGATACTGCCCGGCATAATCACTCAACAATGCCACTCGCTGGTCAAACATGTCGCTGCTCCCCTGTCGTTGTTTGTTCAAAGCCTACCACATGCCCGCCTTCACTTCAACACCCACTTCGCCAGAAGCAGGGCCGGCAGAGTCGTTAACCCTTCATTGCCACAGGCGCCCAGGCGTGGCCGCTTCCAGACTGTTTTCGATATCGTCGGCAAGCGGTGCGATAAAGTCGAGCCCGGTTAATTTTTCGATCTCGTCGATACTGGTCAGAAAGCTGTCGATCGGCTCTTTGCCGGTCACATCCTGCTGAATCAGAAAGGCCAGCGCCCGCACGTTGTCTTGTTGTTCATCGAAGATGATTTTGAAGAAGGCGTCAGGAACCTCAATATCTTTGTTCATCAGCTGAATGTGATCGTCGAAAACTGGCCCGGTAATTACCCAGACATTTTCGAGGATATTCGAATATTCGTCTTCAAGCCTTTCAAGACGCTGCCAGACCTGACGATTGAGCACTGGTGCCTGTGGCACGATGTTGCTCATCAGAAAGGTCTCTAGCTGGGCGTCAAGCCCATAACGCTCGGCAATCGCTGAGTTCGGCGCCATGTGCCCGCGGTCGTAGCCGCTCTTGACGTAATCACTCGGGGTTATGCGGGCGCTGGTTCGCAGATCAACCTTAAAGCCCTTGGGCCGCTTGAATGTGTCGCTGCTGTTATCGGTGTCGAGGCGGTAGGCTGCCCAGATCGGGTTGCGGCGCTCGTCGCTGTAACCCGTATGGTAGGCGAGATTTTTTAAGATAGTCAGCCGGGTGCTGCTCGCGGTGATCGGGTTGCCGCCATAAACAATGTTGCCAGTCTGCAGCGTAGCCTGCCGTAAAGCCTTGTCTACGGGGAAAAAGCCCGCCGGAGCGCTTGCCGGCCGTGGTGGTTTGACGACCTTGCTCTGCCGATATTGCAGATAGTAATAAATGCCGATGCCAATGGCGGTGAGCAACAGAATGATCGCAATTAACTGCGTTGGCCCCAGGGCGCCACGTCGATTTTTTACAGCCATACCGTTCATTTATTGCATTTTCTTTTCCGGAACGATTTCAAGCCAGTAATTATCTGGGTCGGCAATGAAATAGATGCCCATTTTCGGGTTTTCGTAACAGATGCAGCCCATCTCTTTGTGCATCGCGTGGGCGCCCGGGTAATCGTTGGTGGTGAAGGCAATATGAAACTCATTGTCGCCAAGATTATAAGGTTCAGTTCGGTCACGCAGCCAGGTAAGTTCGAGACGGTGCCCGCCGGTGCCATCACCAAGATAAACAAGAATAAAACTGCCGTCTTCAGCGGTTTTTCGTTTGACTTCGCTCAACCCCAGGGCTTTCTGGTAGAATGCCATGCTCTTTTCGAGGTTCAGAACATTGATGTTGTTATGGTTGAATTTGAATGCGGGCATGCCGGAACTCCTTGACAACTATTTTTCGTGATTGCAGCCGAGAACCTTGCGAACTACTTTACATACTTCGGAGACAGTAATGCAATGCTCTTGCAGCATTTCGTCAAGCTGCATCATTGACTGACAATAATGTCGCGCCCCGATGCGAACCGGGTTGCGAAACCCAAGCGAAGCGACAAAGCTGCCGACACCGCTCTCGCGACGATGGTCTTCGAGTGAAAACAGCCGGTGCCCTTTTTCGACCAGAGTCTTGAGAAATTTTTCGTGATCGGCAAACTGCCCGATTGCTGCAACATCGAGGCAGATGCCACTCCTGCCAAGCTCTTCAGACGCCTGCATGGCCACGGCCAGCATGTGCGGGCCAGAAGTGAACAGCACGTTTCGCTGCTCAGAATTGATTTTTGCCCGGTAAATGCCAGGGTTCCCGATAAAATAGGGCAACGCCCCAAACTCAGGGCCAGGGGTGCGGTGCAGTCTGAAATAGGCCGGTCGGCTGCCCTGGCCGGCTTTGATCTCACTTTGCATGCGCTTAAGGGTCTGGGCCAGCATGGCGCTGCAACTGGCGGCATCGACCGGTTCAAAAATGTCGAGATCACCCAGGGCCTGCATCAGGCCTAGATCGTTGATCGCCTGATGGCTCTTGCCGTCAGTGTAATAATCAGCACCCGAATAATGGGCCGCAAAGATCACCGGCACCTTTTCGGTCATGCAGGCGAATATCTGGTCAAGACTGCGCTTATAAAACGATGCATAAGTGTTAACCACCGCAATGCGCCCGCTCAGGCCCAGCCCGGCAGCAATCGAACACATATCCTGCTCGCTGATACCGATTTCAAGGAAACGGCCGGCAAACTGCCGCGCTACTTCGCCAAGTTTGCATGATTTTTCAAGGTCGGCATCAAGCACAAATACATCAGGGTTGGCACCCGCCAGTTCAAGAAGCGCCCCGGTAAAGGCCTCGCCGGTTGATAGCGCCTTGCCAGAGTGCACTGCGGGCGGTTCTTCTTTGAGAGTGTTGCCCCGATAATTTTCAAGGGCAGCGGTTATTGCCGGGTTGCGGGTTGCCGCGCCAAGTTCAGCGAGCAACTGCATGTATTCACGCTGATCAGGAATCTGCCCGTGCCATTTGCCGGCCCGTCTCGGCGTATCGTGGGGCATGGCGGTCAAACTCGCGCCACCGCCCTTGGTGGTCGCGGCAATGATCACCGAAGGCTGGTCTGCTGCCAGAACCCTGTCAATGGCGTTACAGATTTCACCAGGCGCATGCCCGTCGATCTCGAGAACCTGTAGGCCTATGCCCCTGAATACGCCGGCCCAGTCGTTGGCATCCTTGATGTCTGCCGTCTGGCTGTCAGATTGCAGGCGGTTGCGGTCGATAATCGGCACCAGCATACCGGGGTTCAGCTTCTTCATGGTCAGAAAGGCTTCAAAAAGCTGACCTTCCTGAAGTTCACCATCGCCAATCAGCACAAAAACCGGCAAACGCCGCCCGGCTGCCGCATGACTGACCGCGATACCGATGCCTTTCGACAGACCCTGCCCGAGAGACCCGCTGTCTGAATCAACACCGGGCACCGAACGGTCGCAATGTGCCGGCAGGCCATGCAACTGTTTATAAGTGGCCAGTCGTGCCACCGGAAAACAGCCCATGCCAGCCAGAACCGCGTATTGCGCCATCGCTGCGTGCCCCTTCGAAAGATGGACACTGCCCCGCTCATTGATGTGTTTGAGCGGCGTTGTGATGTAACGATGATAAATGCAGGTGAGCAGATCAATACTCGAAAAACAGGCTCCGAGCCAGCCATGCCTGGCGCTTGTCAGCCCGGCAAGACAGTTTATGCGATATGCCGCCCCAAGTCTGGTCAGGTCGGCATCGGTGTCGGCCGGCATTGCACTGGTTATGGCGCTGTCGATTATGAATGGCTGCATTTTGTCTCCTGTTGTTCTGCTTTCTGTAAGATGGGCTTTATGGCCGGCAACTGCCACGCCTGAGCGGCTTATGGCAGTTGCCTGGTCGTATCAGAGTTTGTCAGTCAGCCTGAGAATAGCCATCAACACCATCTTTTACCAGTCTGATGATGAAGCCGTCTTTGCTGAGAGCCTTGAGAGCCAGGTTGACGCGCTTTTCAGTGAGGCTGGTCGCTTCTTTGATCTGTGCCAGAGTTTTGTGGGCCTCGCGATCCATGGTGCCGAGAACCTTGTAATTGTCTTCTTTTTCAAGGGTTTTCAGCAGACGTTTATGCAGTGCTTTGCCCTCGGCGAGAGTTACGGTCTGCGGCACGCCTTTGCGTGTTTCATTGACCGGGCCGGCCGGCATGCGTGAGTTCCAGAGCACGTCGAATTCGGCCTTGAAGCTGTCGATGACCTTCTGGTGATGATTATAATGACCGTTGAATAACATGACGTTTTCAAAGTTCAGATACTCAGCTGAGTTCGACCAGTTGTAGCTGCCGATCACCATTTCGCGCCCATTGACCGTGACGTTCTTGTGGTGCAGAAACAGGCTTAAATAGCTTAACAGCATCGCTTTTTTATCGTCAGTGCTGTAGCCGTAGGCATTTATTCTGAAGCGGTAGCGCACCTGAATGTTTTTAAGACCGAGTTCAGCGGCCTTGGTTTCAAGCCATGGCCCGAGCTTGCTTTCGACCGGGTCGGCATCGTCGAGCTGCGCGTGGTCAAGCATCAACCTGAATTTTGCATCGGGGTTGCGCTCAGCAGCTCTGAGTATGGCTTCTGCCAGTTCGATGCGGGTGAGGCTGAACATTGCCAGATCAAGGCTGCCCGATGCATCGACCCGACGAATCATGTTGATCAATTCATTGTCAATGCGGGTCAACTCAAGTTCATTGGCTGGTTCTGAATTAAAGACGATCTTGACATACCCAGGCACATGGCTGGTTTCGATGTATTTTTCGGGCAGCCATTCACCGTAGAGCATCTCTGAATATTCGTTCCAGAGGCGGGCAAATTCTTCGGCAAACTGGCGTGCAACCACTGGTTGCTCAGTGAAGAACACCCGATTCTCAGCGTAAATCTGATCAGAAGTTGGTGAAATGTTGGCACTGCCATTAAAACAGCTGTGCGGAACCGGGTTGCCAGGGCGATAAAAAATGCCGAATTTTTCGTGCATCGTTCCGTAAATCAGCGTGCCATCTTCAAGCTTCGATTCGCGGCCGTTGCGCTTCATCGCCGCCGTAGATACGGCCGCAATTTTAAAATCAAATGGGCGCCCCTCGGCTTTTGCCTTTTCGCCTGCTTCTTTGACCATTTTAACAATGCGGTCGCGACTGGCCTGCGCCCAGGTCGAAACCCCGTCGAGCAAGAGCTGAAACTTGATTTCTTTCTCGGCCGCGGCGGCGATCAGGGCATCGAGGCTGGCATAATCACTCATTGAATACATGCAAATCTTGGCACTGCTGCCGCGTTCGAGCTGGTCAACGTAATGAACCAGCGCATTGGCAAGCGTCGCCGGCCTGGTGCTCGCATCGCTGAACCGCAACACCCGCGAGTTATTAACTTTGCTGAAGCCGCCCTTTGGCCCGTAATAGATATCGATTCCTTCGTTGCCGGCAAAGGCAGCAGCGCTGCAGAAGATACCCGATGCCAGAGCCAGTGAGAACATGAATTTTTTCAAGCATTCCTCCAGAGTAGTTAAACTTTCATTTGTTGATTTTGATCCCCGACATTGTAGCGCAAAACCCCGGGCAGAGCAAACCACATCGCCAGCCTTAAACCAACCGGCAACTCTTGTGAAAACTGTTGATCAGGGGCGCGGGTCTACCTTCTGGCCGCATCTGAAGAGCTTCAGTGAGCGGGCATTCATTTTGGTTTTGTGACCCGCAACCGCGCTTTCCTGGGCGTTCGGGTCGGCGGTATCGATGAGTAATTCCCAGTGTGCTTCGAACTTTGGCAGAAAGTAATCAACGTTGAGAACCGAAGCATTCAGCATCAGCAGCAGGTTATCATCATGAATGGGTATGCCGTTCTCGTCAACGTCATCAATGCCGGTGCCCGAAAGAAAGATGGTCAGGCCACGGGTATTGGGGCTGGCCCAGTCTTCATCATCCATTTCGCCACCATCTGGCCTGAACCAGATGATGTCACGCACATTGCTGCCTCTGATCATGCGGCCCTGAAAAAATTTGGTGCGGTGCAACGCGGGGTGCTCGCGCCTTATTCTTATAAGGCGCCGGGTAAAGTCGAGCATGACGCGGCTTTCGTCGTCGAGGTTCCAGTTATACCAGCTGATTTCGTTGTCCTGGCAATAGGCGTTGTTGTTGCCTTTCTGGGTGCGCCCGATCTCGTCGCCACCGCAGAGCATCGGGGTACCCTGCGAAAAAAGCAAAGTGGCGGCCATGTTACGCATCTGCTGGTTGCGAAGTTTTCTGATCTGCGGGTCGCGGGTCTCGCCTTCATAGCCATGGTTCCAGGAACGGTTGTCTGAGTGGCCGTCACGGTTGTGTTCGAGGTTGTTAAGATTGTGCTTGTCGTTATAAGAAACCATGTCGTGCAGAGTGAAGCCGTCATGGGCCGTTATAAAATTCACGCTCATATAGGGCCGCCGGCCATCGTTTTCATACAGGTCGCTGCTGCCGGTCAACCGGTAACCAACTTCGCCCGCGAAACCGCCGTCGCCTTTCCAGAATGAACGCATCACATCACGGTATTTGCCGTTCCATTCAGCCCAGAGTACCGGAAAATTGCCGACCTGGTAGCCGCCTTCGCCGACATCCCAGGGTTCAGCGATCAATTTAACCTGACTGATGACCGGGTCCTGGTGAATAATGGTAAAAAAGCTCGAAAGCTGGTTCCAGAAGTGCATTTCTCTGGCCAGAGTCGAACACAGGTCGAACCTGAAGCCGTCTACGTGCATCTCGGTCACCCAATAACGCAGGGAATCCATGATCAGCTGCAATGTCTGCGGGCTGACGACGTTGATGGTATTGCCGGTGCCGGTGTAATCTTTGTAAAGTCGACGGTTGTCGCGGGCCAGGCGGTAGTAGTTAGGGTTGTCGATGCCCTTGTAACTCATGGTCGGGCCCTGGTGATTGCCCTCACATGTGTGGTTATAAACCACGTCTATAATGACTTCAAGCCCCGCCTGGTGCAGCTTTTTGACCATCTGTTTGAACTCACGCACCGCGCCACCTGGCGTTTTGTCAGAACTGTAGCGGATCTCTGGCGCAAAAAATGACAGGGTGCTGTAACCCCAGTAGTTTTTCAGGCCTTTTTCGTAAAGAAACGGGTCGTCGATATGCTGATGCACCGGCAGCAACTCGATGGTCGTGATGCCAAGCTCTTTGAGGTGCTCAATTATCGGTTCAGATGCCAGGCCGGCGTATGTGCCGCGCAATTTCGGCGGCACCTGCGGGTGTTGCATGCTGATGCCTTTAACGTGCGTTTCGTAAAAAATAGTGCGGTGAAACGGCAACTTCGGCGGCTTGTCGCCGCCCCAGTCAAAACTGTTATCTATAACGATGCCCGGCGGGGTACCAGATGCGTATTCTGAACTGATTTCGAGGTCTTTTTTTGCACTGAAAACGTTATAGGCAAATAAGCCCGCCGCGTGGTTCTCAATACCGTCGAGCGCCCGGGCGTATGGGTCCATGAGCAGGGTGCGCGGGTTGAACCGCAACCCGGCTTCGGGCTGATACTGGCCGTGCACGCGGTAGGCGTAGCGCTGACCCGGCTGCAGGCCCTCGATATAGATATGCCAGATAAAGGCAGTGCGGTGCCGCAAAACTATGCGAGTTTCGTTGCGCTCAGCGTCGAGCAGACATAATTCAACGCCTTCGGCATTCTCAGAGAAAAGTGCAAAATTTACTCCCTTGCCATCCCAGGTTGCGCCGAGCGGGTAGGGGGTTCCGGGCTTCACGTGCATACTCTGTTACTCCAGTTCTATCTGCATGCCCTCGGCTACGGCAAAAACTTCAAGGCTGCTGCCGGCATTGCTGGCCTGCTGTTGCAGTTCGTTGACCAACCGGTCGAGGTCGGCATCAGTGCGGTCGGGGTCGTGATGAAAAATGCCCAGGCGCTTTACTTTCGCATCCATGGCCAGTTTTAAGGCCTGGGCGAAGGTTGAATGCCCCCATGTTCTCGTTTTTTCGTAGTCGGCATCGGTGTACTGCGCGTCGTGAAACAGCACATCGACCCCCTTACAAAAATCAACATACTCGTATGGAAGCAGGCCGCCCGGGTGCTGGTAGCCAAGCTCATTGTCGGTGAGCAGCACGAAGGTGCGCCCGTTTTCATGAAACTTGAACCCGAAGCCGCCATTGGGGTGGCTCAACGGCACTGAATCAATACGCATGCGTCGGCATGATGCGCAACCAGGGCCGCTGCAGCCAAAGTTGAAGCTGGCTTTCAGCTGCTCAAAATCAACCGGGAAATACGGCGCCTCTAGCTGGCGTGCCAGCGACTGGCACATGTAATTGCGTGCCGATTGAATACCGCAGACGTTGATTTTGAAACGGCTGAAATAGGCGGGCGTGAAAAAGGGGAAACCCATGAGGTGATCCCAGTGGGAGTGCGTCAGCATCAGGCACATCTCGTCGCAGCCTTTTTCCTGAAGCAGCTTCTTGCCAAGGTAACGCAGGCCCGACCCGGCATCGACAATAGTCGGGTAGCCATCGCGGTTGCGAATTTCAAGGCAGGTGGTGTTGCCACCGTATTTCAGGGTGTGTGCTCCTGGAGTTGGCAATGTGCCACGGCAGCCCCATACAGTTATTTTCATGCGGTCCCTCTAACAGTAAGTTTCCGGTTAATCGCGGCTGATAATTTCTATGAGGTGGTAGCCAAACTGTGTCTGAACCGGCCCATACACTTCGCCTATCTTACCCGAAAAAACTACTTTGTCAAATTCCTTAACCATCATGCCCGGCGAAAACTCACCGAGATCGCCGCCCTTTTTGCCTGACGGGCATTTTGAATGCTTGCCGGCTACCTGACCGAAATCTTCACCCTTGTTGATTCTTTCAAGCAGTTCGAGGCATTCCTTTTTGCTTTCGACGAGAATGTGGCGTGCGCGTGCTTTGCTCATAATTTTTCCTTTCATTTTTTCTGGCTGATGGCCAGAATACTGTCGGATGTATCGTGCGAGAACTCATTGCCGGTCGGGCCGAACAGCTGTATTTCTGAAAACCCTGCATCGAGCAGCATGCTCTGCAGTTCATCAGCATCGTAGATCTGCATCTGCCAGTCTTCACTGATTTCGCCGGGGTCACTGAAGCCGTCCTGCCAGCGGGTTACCGATCTGACACGAATTTGCCGTCTGACCCGGCTGAGTGTGCAGTTTCTGACATGGTGAACCAGCATGCCATCGACGATTGACTCGCGGCTCATGTATTTGTATTCTTTGAACACCCCGCCGGCCATGGCAGGGAAATTTAAAATATCGACTACCAGCAGCCCGCCCGGGTTGAGCTGACTAAAAGCGTTCGCGAAAAACTTCCGGCAGTCTTCGCGGGTCAGATGCCCAATGGCATTGAAAATGCAGATGCCCGCATCAAATTGCCCATAATCAGCCTCACGCATGTCGGCCGCCTTGAAGGTCAAGTGGAGCTTACCGGTTTTGCCGGCTTTGCCAGATTTTCCAGATTTTTCAGCCTTTTGGGCCTTGATTTTTGCCTGTTCAAGCATTTCGCGATTCAGGTCGCAGGCGGTGACCACAAAGCCGGCTCTGGCCAGCCCGATACTCTGGGCACCGGTGCCGCAGGCAAAATCAATGATGCTTTTTACATCATTAATTTTAAAAAGTTCGGCGAGAAAAACGTTCAGCTCTTTTGATTCTTTCTGGCCGGCCAGCTCGAAATAGTCATAAAACCTGGCATAAGAACTGTAGTCAGGCTGTCTGAGAACCTTGCTGCTTTTGCTGATATTCGGCAAGTTGTTTAACCCATCTGCTTGAAGAATAGCGCCATAATCAGCGCCAGGAGCCAGAACACATAAAACCCGGATCGAAAAAGGTCAAAACGAACGAACTTAAGAGCGATAAATGCCCGATCAAAAGGCCTGGTCGAACAAACTCAGATCAATAAGACTCAGATCGACAAGACTTAGAGCGGTAAGACTCAAAGCGATAAAACTCAAAGCGATAAAACTCAAAGAATGTGGGGCAGAAAGTAGGGCAGCATTTTTTTCCACCATGGCCAGTCGTGGTTTACATCATGACCCCAGATGTCTACCCATGCCGGAATACCCTTATCTGCAAGAATCTGCTTCAGGCGAAAGGTGTCTTCGGGGTATTCCCAGGGGCCTTGGCCGGTGCAGACGATAATTTTTGCCTGGCGCAGCTGATCGAGAACCCAGGGTTCGTTCAGCCCGGGCAGGTAATCGACGGGCGTATTAAAATAGACGTTCTGGTCATAGTAGTCGCCGATGACGTGCTTCAGCGTGTATATGCCGGCGAGGGCGATGCAGGCGTCGAAGACATCGGGGTGCCGCAACAGAAAATTCACCGAATGGTAGGCCCCCATGCTGTTGCCGGTCAGGGCGATTTTGCAGTTGCTCTGGCAATGATTGCGAATGAATGGCGCCACTTCGTTGACGATGTAGCGATCATAGGCTTCATGGCGGTAAACATTGTCGCCCATGTGCCCGTCGCCGCGCAGAATCGACTCGTTATCGAGACTGTCTACGCAAAAAATCTTCAGGCGGCCCTGTTCAACGTGTTCGCGCACCACGTCGAGCATACCGAAATCTTCAAATTCATGAAAAGTGCCACCGGCACATGGAAACACCAGCAGTGGCCTGCCGTAATGCCCAAAAACCCTGATTCGCATCTCGTGACCAATGTTGTCGCTGTGCCATGCATGAAATTCGCTGTGCATATCCGGCTCCTGTAATTTGATTGGCAAAATTATAACATATCAGCCGCTAACCTGACACTACAGCAAAAATGTTTGCGCAGCCCCCACAGCATTTTGCTCATGTAAAGCGGCTTTCGAACTGCCATTCGGTTTGCAGCCCGGGTTGTGCAGTTCAGTGTTTAAGGCGGGTTGCCTGCTCTGGTATTGCGATCTGGTCAGAGCAGAGCAGAAAATTGTTCGCGAAATTTTACGGCGCCACCGTTGGCCGGGTGCCTGACCTTGGCGAAGTCTATGCCCGCGATTGCCAGTCTTGCGGCGGCTTTTTCACCGACCGCGACAATTCTGGCCGGCTTGAGAATGTTGATCAGATCGGTCAGGCGTGCCTGCCCGGCCGCGAATTCACGGTCGTGCGGCGTGCGGTTCGAAAGCAGGCCGCGACTGCGATGAAACGGGTGCCAGGGCAGGGCGTTCCAGATTGCGAAATCATAGGGGTGTACACCCATGGCCAGCAGATGGCCCCAGACGATGGTGGCAGTCGGTTCGTTGAAGCCGTCTTTGCGTATCTCTTCGCGGCTGGTTCGGCAGGGTTGCATACCAGTAAAAATATGCTCGGGACTGATGCCGTTTTTTTGCTGTTTCCCGAGCAGCATGCGCTCTGAAGTCATGGCGATACCAGTGAAATGCCCACCCTGGTAGCCAAGTGCTTCGCCGATCAGCAGAAACCTCGTGCGCCCAAGGCGCTCACGCAGATAAAACATGAGCTGGTGTCGCCTGATTTCGGCAGAGTTGGTGTAATCATCGTTTTCGGGGTCGTTTTGCCACCAGGGGTTGAACAGGTCGCCCTCGGGCATCGACTGCAGGGAATCAATAAAATCGTCAATTGTGTTAAAAAGCTGATTATTCATAATACGGTCATAATAATCTATGGGGTTTATCTGTGCAAATCAGTTTCTGTAATTGAATCCTGCAGAACAAAACCGACTTACTTCACCGGCACGGCCATCAGCCGGGTGCCCCGGCGTAAAGGGCACTGTTAATCAGGCTTTCAGCTGCTGCCTTTGATGACCCTGTTTTAAGTTAAGGCTTTATACTGTTGAGCCAGTCGATAATCTCAGTGGCAGCGGTGGCCAGGTTGTGTGAGCTCCAGTCACCTTTTGTTTTGAGATTGATTTGCTTATAAGTTTTCAGCTGAGGGTCATAATGATAGGCCACCCATGAATTCGCACCCATATCGTTGCCTTCGTTAACCCGCTCAGACATGCTGGCCGTCGCCGCCGGCTGAATCAGTTCTGCCATGAGCCTCAGCTTGTCGGCATCAACGGTGGTTGCCAGTTTTTTTCCGGGGCGATAGAGTTCTTTCAACTGTTCTGCCGTCAGGGCCGCCCGATCAAAATCTGGCATTTTGCCGTTATCAGGGTAGGCAAACGCGTGAACCTGCCCGGCTGAATCAACTGTAATGCCTTTAAAATCAAAGCCCCACGCCCAGTTCACATAATATTTCGCGAACAAAATATCAGCTTCAGCACCACCATCTTCAGCTGGCAATGCCCCTGCAATGCCCACAAACAAGAATATCGCCATTAAAACCGCCGGCAGTTTCCCCATAAAAAAGTCTCCTGAAGTAATTTAACTCTGTACAGCATTATACCCTATGCGTGCAGCCATTACAGTCGCCCACCGTCAATGACTGAAGGGGCCGACGGGCGCGAGGTTTGCGCAAGCAAAACCCGCGAACGGCCTCATTTCTCGCATCGACGCGATTGCTCTGTGTTTTTTAATTTAAATGGAAATTAAGGTTCAATCTCGAATTGAAAGCACTTTTATAAGAGCTTCTTTGATGTCTTCAAGCTTTTTCTGGCCTATAACACCAATTTTCTTACTAAACCGATTCACCGACAATGAACGAATCTGAAAACAGTCTGCTGCAGATTCTTTGATGAGGTTGTTGTCTTCGTCAGGGGAAAGATTCACCATCCAGGGTGCAACCTCATAACGTTCTTTCCAGTCTGTGATTGGGACAACAATTTTTAATGGGAGTTTGCCTAATGCATTGTCGTTGACAATCACTGCAGGCCTGGTTTTCCGAATTTCTGCGCCTACAGTCGGATCAAGATTAATCTGCCAGATTTCACCTTGCTTCATAAAACGACTCGAAATCTATTGAAGTAAAGACTGTTAATTCCTTATCTGATTTATAGTCTTCAAGCAAAGCTTCGGCAGCTTCTTCCATGCTCTTTTTTATTGCAGCTTCCCGGATGTTTTTTAAAGTTTTTTCAACGATTAGCATTCTGTCGCTTACCGGCAATTTTTTAATTGCTGATAAAATCTCTTTTGTCCCCATTTTCACACCTCTTGGATTAAGTGACTACAAGATTATAACAGATTGAGCAGGTCTTGACTCGTTTTGCATGTTTTTTATTTCACAGAACGCCTGCCGTGAACGGCCTCATTTTCAGAGTCAATTTCAGCCGCGCTTTTAAAAAGATTCAAGAGAATCGATGTGCATTGAGGCAAAGGCAGATTCTCTTGCGTTTATTCATGCAACAGTCTGATTCTGACCCGCCTGACGCCGCTGCCGGTGCGGTTTCCATTAATCACCTGATTTATACCGATGAAAATATCGTGGTTAACCTGGCCTTCGGTATCAGGCTGGCCGGCAAGGCAGAAGATATAAGGCGACTTGACCTCGCCATCGAGGCCTCTGTCGTTTTGCCAGACAAGCCGGTTGTTGCTGACCTCAAAAATAACTGTGGCCCCAGAGCTGCCGAGCCTTTCTGCAGACGCCAGAACCTTGCCGCCCTTTTCGTCGGCTTGCATGTGGTCGTCGCCGTACAGGGCAAAATTGCCGTTCATAATCTGTGCTTCACTGTCATGGCTCTGATGACCGCCGTCACCCGAAAAGCCGTTGCATGAGACCGAATCGGCGATATTGAGATTCCAGTCTTTAAGGGTCTCGTCAAACTGCACTTCAATTTTTGCCCGGCAGACTTCGGTAGTTTTCGGATCTAAAGTCAGCTGCACCACGCCCTGGCCGTTGATTGGCCCTTTAAAAGCCTTTATTGCCTGCTGATTTCGAATGCCGATGCGGTTTTTCTCAAGGTCAACCTCGCAATCGACATCGGCCGGAAATTCATCAGCAGCCATAAACTGAGCTTCAGAGCCTTGCATCTGAGGAAAATCACGGTTTTGAGGTTCATCTCTTTCCAGTGTCAGCGGGACTTTCGGCCCTTCAGGCATCTGGGATGCCTGGAGGCCTGGGGTAGCAAAAAGAAAGGCTGCCAGCAAATAATGTGACGGTCTGAAAGCTTTACCAGAAGTGTTCATTCTATTCTCCTGCCATTACCTTAAAAACTTTGGTTATTTTATCAGTTACGGAAACAGTATCCCTGTTTTTCGCCCGATTGTCGAGTAGCCAAGTATTAGACGAGGTATTGCTGCGTCTGGTTGCAATTGACCCACTCGCAATAGCGCTTGAGCCGGACCTACAGGCTTGCGGCGACCCTGTTCCCAGTTTTGCAGAGTTGCCAGGCTGACGCCGATCATTTTGGCAAATTCTGATTGAGATTAAGGCAAGCTTTCACGGAGTGCTTTTACATCAAGAGCAGTGAACTCAAACACTCTGGAAGGCTTCATTTCACAGCGCTTGATTTGCACAAACTGCTTTACACCCTTAACAAGTCTGTTAAAGTCTTTGTCTTTCATGTTGTTACTCTTTTCCTCCCTGTTTCTAACGCATTCTCTGGAATAATCTTGATTATCTAAATAATTTTCATTATATTATATATAGGACATGTGCAGTTTTGGAGGAAAAGTATCATGACAAAAACCTATTTGCTAAGGCTTCCGGAAGAAAGGCACAGACAGTTCAAGGTTCTGGCAAGCTCATTGGGAATGACAATGAGTGAACTGGTTATCAACTGGATCAATCAGGAAGTCGAGAAGAAAATGACTGTGGCTGACTATCTCGATATGCCAATCACAGAGGAAGAACTTTCACCAGGAGAACTGAAGGCTATCAAAGAAGCTGAAAAAGAACTGGATAGCGGCGACAGGGAAGAATGGCAGGTCTTTAAGAAAAGATTGAAAAAAGGCTCTAAATAATGCCAATCCGTATTTTTAAGGGCGCAAAGTTTGAAAAAGCACTTTTGAAGCTGCCAAAAAAAGAGCAGAAAAAAATAACGGATGTAATCGACCTGTTCGAGGATGGAAAGCCTGTTGATATTATTCGACTTGATAAAGATCTTTGGCGACTTAAAGTTGATGTTTGGCGCGTGTTCATCAGATTTAAAGGTGATCTGGCCGAGATTTTAACTGTCGAACGACGCAAAACCACTACCTATCGGAAAAGGTAGACGATGACAATAAATGACAAACCTCAGCCAGGGTTTACTTTCGCTTGCTGGTTTTGGGGTTTAGCTTCTTTTTGACTGTGGCGCTTGGTGCGAAGGTTACAACCTTCTGGCCCGGGTGCTGAAAAATTTAGGCTGATGAATTCATGCTGTCAGCAAGCATGTTAACTTTGGCAATGAACATTTTATTGAAGTCGGGCAGTGGAATCAGGGGTGCTTCAAGCGCCAGCAGCAGTTCTGGTGAAACCCGCCCTGCCGTCACGGCTTCGCTGCCTGCCCTTCTGACCAATTGCAGATAGCTGCTGATGTGTTCAGAGAATTCGGGCACGATTCCAGAAAGAAGGCCGCCCGCGCCACGGTATATTTCCCCGGCGAGTTCGAGATGCATGTTTCGGCACAGGCGCCGGAAAAAGACCTGCATTACTGCAAAATGACTCTGTTCCGGGTAGCCGCAGTTGCTGATGGTAACCAGCCGGGTTGGTTTGGGGTAGCGACGTCGATGGCGGCTTTCGCCATGTTCATCTAATTCCCAGTGCGGGTCGCCAATTGTAATCAGGCGGTCAAGAAAGACTTTCAGCAGCCCAGAAATATTGTCGGTGTAGACGGGTGACGCCAGAATCACCATGTCGGAATTGATAAATTTTTCAATCAGGGCGGCCATGTCGTCTTTAATCACGCATCTACCGGGTGTATTCTGCCAGCAGGCCTTGCAGGCACGGCAGGGGCTGATCGTCATGCCTGCGAGCCTGATGTGTTCGGTTTCGGCTCCGGCGTCTGCTGCTCCCTGCAGAAATGCTTCGACCATGATAGCAGTGTTTGACTGGCCGATCTTGTGGGTTCCATTGAAGGCAGTGATTTTCATGACAAGTTTCCTTTGTAAAAATGAATTTGCTATTCGCTAATATAATTTGTGGCAAAAAAAATCAGCAGAAGGCAGACAACCCTCGTTGATGGTAACTCATAAGCCCGACAAGGGCTTTTCGGCAGTCTACCTGACTGGTGTCAGAGGCAAGAATTGAAACAGTGATATTTATGAGGTTCTCGTAAATGCCAGTCAGAAGAACGTGGTCAGGAAAGGTATTTGACCTTTTCTGCAGGCTGGCAATGTGCTCGATAACTTTGTCGATCACAGCCTGTTGCGCAGTTTTGCGAAAATCTGCCCACTTTGTGCCATTGCAGCCACGCATAAGGATCAAAAGCTTCAGACGGTTATCGAGCAGAAACTTCAAAAAGGCGAGGTTGCTTTTTTTGAACTCTTTTGAAGCAGCAACTCGGGCAGAACTCATACCCTTAACCAGGACAATTTTTTGCTGCAGGGCCAGCAGACCCCCCCCGACAAAGCTTTCGGGGATAAGCGTATAAAGCAACTCTTCTTTGTTACTGTGATATCGATAAAGATTGCCGGTAGACACACCAGCCATGGATGCAATTTCAGCCATGGTTGTTCTGTCATAGCCCTGGGCTGCAAACAACCGCAGAGCCGCCCGTTCAATTTGAAGCCTGATAGCATTTTTAAGTATCTGCATAAAAATGAATTTTAAATTCATTTTTAAGATATGCAAATTCAGCTGGCATGTCAACGATTCATTTGCGATTGCCTATGTTGGTAACAACTTTGGGCGCATTGCACCAGATTCGGGCAGGTAGAGGCCTACACAAATGATTCGCGGAAAGTATGATTGCACGGGGATCGAGTTTTCGGTTTGTTGGCCAATGGCCGATTCTTGAGAATAAAATAGCAGATAGTGACTGGAACGAATGAAAGCCGAACCTTCATGGCTGGCATCGCTGTTATTTGGGTCTGCGAACTTTCCTCCCAAGACCACACTGTTTTCGACGAATTGAAAGCAGCTTTGATTGCCCGGCAGGTAAAAGATAGACCGAAGGCGGCCAGGGGGATCTGCGAGATCTATGCTGAGGTTTTTCGTGTCTGTGGAGAAAACGAACGCCCGCATATCAGGAATGCCGTTTCAAACTGTCATCGGCAGATTTTTCCAGTATCCAGCGGTGGTAAGTAACCGCAAAGCTCATGGCCCCTAGATCACGGCCCCAATAACTTGAACCAGACGCTGCACGTAAAGCTCAGTTCATCCCCGCGTGGGCGGGGAATACCGGCATCACAGACTGACTCTGAGAAAATGATTCGGTTCATCCCCGCGTGGGCGGGGAATACTATTTCAGCGGTTTAAATTGGTTTCACTGTTGCGGTTCATCCCCGCGTGGGCGGGGAATACGCAACCCTTTTTTGCGCCGATTCTGATAACGCCGGTTCATCCCCGCGTGGGCGGGGAATACGCCATCGACCCGGATTTTTCACTGGATGAAAACGGTTCATCCCCGCGTGGGCGGGGAATACAATACGCTTCACCCAACCCAAAAGCCTGTTGCCGGTTCATCCCCGCGTGGGCGGGGAATACCGTGTATGATGTGCTTATGTAGTGAACGTTTACGGTTCATCCCCGCGTGGGCGGGGAATACGCGGTATCGGAATTTTCGCGAGGCTCTGCGGACGGTTCATCCCCGCGTGGGCGGGGAATACTTACAAGAGCAATACGGTTTGGCATAAAGGAACGGTTCATCCCCGCGTGGGCGGGGAATACGTGTCAACGCATTCGCTGTTGCTAGGGCTTGACGGTTCATCCCCGCGTGGGCGGGGAATACGCGACTCCAGTAATCCCCGGCAAGATCAGCGTCGGTTCATCCCCGCGTGGGCGGGGAATACCTAATTACCCGTAACTTTTTCATATACTCCACCGGTTCATCCCCGCGTGGGCGGGGAATACCCCTGCACTGCGGCGCTCAGAAATTCAATAGCCGGTTCATCCCCGCGTGGGCGGGGAATACGAAAATGTAAGATTCTTACAAAGATAATCACCCGGTTCATCCCCGCGTGGGCGGGGAATACAGCGTCTTGCTTCCATTTTGGCCACGTAGACACGGTTCATCCCCGCGTGGGCGGGGAATACAGCTGCTCGTCAACCCACCCGCTCAAATCGGCCGGTTCATCCCCGCGTGGGCGGGGAATACAAGGTATATGTGCCGGTCGTGGCATCCTCATACGGTTCATCCCCGCGTGGGCGGGGAATACTATTCTATCCACTCGCATTTATCTTGCATTGTCGGTTCATCCCCGCGTGGGCGGGGAATACTTCTCCGGCCATTTTTTCAAGCTCTCGCCTAACGGTTCATCCCCGCGTGGGCGGGGAATACCGTTAATATCAACAGGTCTGTAACCGTATTTTCGGTTCATCCCCGCGTGGGCGGGGAATACTGTTTACTTTACCCTGAACGAGTGCAACCCGGCGGTTCATCCCCGCGTGGGCGGGGAATACGCCGTCTTGGATGAGAGTCGCAGGAAGAACCTCGGTTCATCCCCGCGTGGGCGGGGAATACGCTTCCGGTGACGGCATTTGAAATAGGCCGCTCGGTTCATCCCCGCGTGGGCGGGGAATACTATACCTCCACAGCTGAGGTTGAGTAGCTATACGGTTCATCCCCGCGTGGGCGGGGAATACTTCTGTATAATCGTCGCCCCAAATTGACCAAACGGTTCATCCCCGCGTGGGCGGGGAATACATTTATTGTATTTTTTTGAGCTTTCGGTAGCACGGTTCATCCCCGCGTGGGCGGGGAATACGACGAAGAACAGCATGACCGCTGTATCGGTGACGGTTCATCCCCGCGTGGGCGGGGAATACTTTCTATATCCGACCCCCATACAGACATCAAGCGGTTCATCCCCGCGTGGGCGGGGAATACTGCGGCAAGCCCAAGCGCCAAATTGTCAAAACCGGTTCATCCCCGCGTGGGCGGGGAATACTCTTGTTGCAAAAACCAGTCCCACCAAGCGTTTTCGGATTTGAGAAAAAGTTACCGATTAAACGTCCGGTGTAGCAGCGGATTTCACGGGCACAAAAGAACACAGCTTCAGACCATCAAGATCTACCGGTAGGCGACGATTTTGGCCGCAGGTTGCAAAGTCAAAACCTGTTTCTGTTGGGCATGGCCATACTAACACAGCATTGCCTTCTCCGACTTCTTTTTTTATCACTTCCCAGATGCGCTCGCGAACTTTGATCGAATAATCACCGACATAAACACCAGCTCTAATTTCAAGTAGAAGTCTTGTCAGATAACCTCTAAGCCTTGGCGGCGTATTTTCAAGCACGATGACCATCATCGCCGGTTACCTCCTGATTTGGGATTGCCATCGGCACAGCCTCTAAATGAGGCTGCGGCAATGGGATCTCACCTGCAGCCAAGATTTCGCCTATGGTTGGAATAATGCGTTCAAGCAATCTATTTTTGCGAAACGAATTTCGGCAATTAATGCGGGTTTCTCGGATATGATCTTCCTTGTTTGTGGCAGCAACTCTAAATGCAACAGGAATAACCGTATCAAATTTGAAAAGGTCGGCAACGTCATAAACAAAAGAAAGTGGTTTACCGGTGTGAATGAAGCCTATAGCAGGGGCATAACCGGCGGCCAGAATGGCAGCTTCACAAATGCCATAGAGACAGTGCGTTGCAACGCTCAGGCATTTGTTAACAATGTTGCTGCTGTCGAAGTTTTTGGGATCATAATCACGGCCAGACCAGCTGACACCGTGTTGTTTTGCCAGTATTTGATATAGCGCCCGAACTCTGGCGCCCTCAATTCCGCGTAATTGTTCTATGCTTCTTCTGGCTGGCGGTTCTTCCTGGAACCGGAAACGATACATTGCCCGTATGACTTTGAGGCGCAAACTATCATCAAGGGCGAGCTTCGCTTGATAAAGAAGTTTGTCGGCCCTCGCTCCTCCTGGTTGTCCTGCGGCGTAAAGCCTTACTCCTCCTTCCCCGACCCATAACAAAAGACAGCCGACTTCAGCAGCAAGAGCAATCGCGGCATGGGTAACCCTTGTGCCTGGTTCAAGAAAAATGCATGCCAGACCACCAACCGGAATATGGGTACGAATGCCCTTTTCGTCGATTAAAACCAAGGCTCCGTCGCTGACATCTATATTTCCATATTTCAGCCACACCATGCTGGTCCGCTCTTTTAATGGAATTGGGTTTGACTGTATTCTCATTTGAGAGGCGCCACGGAAAGCATGCCAAGCCCAAGAGCCTTACCATGACCAATACCAGTCGTCATGGCTGTTTTGAATGCATCTGGTTCGGTTACAATCAGAACACCGTCGAACAATGTTGAAAATATGCTGATGGGGCGATTGCCCCTCTGATGGCCTTTGAGCATCTGTTCCTGGCTGATCTGCATAGCGCTTATTTTAAAACCATGAGATTGCCCCTTTTTATTCAGCCACTCAGTTTGTTGATCGTGGTTAAAGAGACCCATTCGTTTCCCATTGCGGTTTACACAGGGGTTTGCTCTCAACCGGTAGCGAAATTCTCTGCCCTCAGCCAAAGTTTCTAATTGCAACAGATTGTTCAGATCAAGTGCAGGGTCAGGGAGCTTTGCAAACCAGTCTTTGTAGTTTATTCCTGACCAGTTCGCTAAATAATTGCTTTGAATAAGCAGCTTTGCGTGATCTTCAAAGCTTGTTTCATTTTCCATCCGCCACAGGAATGTGGTTGGCGGACATTTTTGATCTGTCGCTGCGAAGGCGCGGCAGAGAGTCGAATGCATTTCATAGGGGTCTGAAATATCTCTTCTGGCTTCTCGGCAGCGCGAGTTAAGATATATTCTCTGAAGGTACATCAACCGTCTCCTTTGGGCAAGAAATCAGCATGGAATGAACGAATCGCGAGCCAAATTTTCGCTCTGAAAATGAGGAAAGGATTGAATCCATTTTTAAGGTTCCAGTCTCATCCACCGAATCTATTGAAACGAGCAAAGTTTCTGGCATTTGACCATCAGAGACTCGTTGGCCCAACCATGGGTATCTGCTGATAGCTTCCAGCAATGGCTGCTTTTGGATGCTGTCTTTCAAGAAGACAGGTTCTGTTGGCAGGTAGGATTTTCTACCAAGAAATAATGGCCAGGTTGGGTTATGCAAAGATTCTGCAATTGAATGCAGCAAATGGTCATCTTCACTTTCGAGACCAACCAGAAACGCTGCATCTGCAAGATAGTAGCGCCTGGAAATGATCCCGCCCCCTCTTTCGAGGGCTCCATCAGCTTTTATTATTGCATCTGTTTTTGCGCACCCGGCTGTTTGATAGTCGTATTTTAGCGAACCGGGTCGGTCATGCCGTACGGCGAGCGTGAGGCGTGCCAACGGTTCAAGTTTCTGCCAGTTTTCGCGATCTATTCCCATAGCTGCAGCCAGCAGCCCAATTACTCCAGATTTGCTTGGTTCCTTGCCGGTATCTCGCTGGTCAAACCGACTGGTTGTGCCCCAGGACTGCATAGGGCCAGCCAGGCGAATCAATAAAGTAGTCATTGGTTCACTCCGTGCCAATCTCTTTTATAGCCTGCCCAATCAAAGAGTCCAGTTCGGTTACTGTCTCGCCAAAACCGTCAGTGTTTACACCAGTCAGATTTAGCACCCAAGTTCTTGCTTTGGTTGGGTAAGCGCTGTTGATAAGTTTGGCTTTCTGCACAAGTCGTTCGGCAGATAAATAGGTCAGAGCTTTATCTTTTTCATATCGAACCGGGCTTTCAAAAGCATTGGCAAGATTTCTGGGTGCCGCATCCCTGTTGACGGTTATTGCGACAAATTCTGGTGGATTATGGGCTGCAAAAGAATTTTGTTTGCCGGTAGGCTCTGAAACAACAAAACCGCGCAGAAACGCCTGCAGGCCTTTTCGTGCCAGCTCAGAATCTCCCTGTAGATTGCTTTGCAGGCTCATCCAGTCGATGACTGCATAGCGATAGAAACATGCGGAAGTGAATTCGACAGTGCCCATCATATCTGCACCCGAAGAATCTTCCGGCTTTAAATCGTCAACTGCCGTGTAAAAATCGAATTCTCGATCGACGGCATGGGTAGAAATTGCATGTGCAACCTGACAGGCCGCGTTCTGTGATTTTTCAGGCATATCTGCCAACATGCGACCAAACAGAGCTATGTCAAGTGCTTTCCCACCATTAAGTGCCGCTTCAAGCGCCTTTTTAAGGCCTGGATCGACATCTTTTGCCGCATCTTTCTTTCCTTTGCTCTTTTTCTCTGAAGTTTCGCTTTCTGACTTAGATTTTATATTGTCCCATCCGTCAAAAATAGCCTGCGCCAGGCCAGTGATTTCTTTTTTTCCGACGAACAGCAGGTATTCACTTTTGCCATCATCCTTAATGGTTAATTTAATACCCTTGAGTGCCTGGCGTGCTTTTTCAAGGGCTTCGTCTTCTGGTTTTCTTCTGATGACAAGCTCTTTTACAACTTCGTCTATAATTCTCTTGGTTCGGGTGGCAACCTCGTTTTCAGTCAACTTATTGTTTTCAATCATTTCCTTGAAATACTGGCGGGTAGATCTTTTCAGACACTGGCTTGAAATTCTTGCCCGTCTGATGCCACCAAATAAAGCGTCTTTGGGCGCTCCAGTGTCATCCCGATTCAAATTGGAAGGTGCAAAATTCTGCAGGATATGGATTTCGATCAGGGTTTTCATGTTTCACTCTCTCTTTCTTTGTTTTCGTTTTATGAATATTTATTCAGGTTTCTGTAAAATTCTCGTGCCCAGCGATTTTGGGCAGGCTTTGAACTGGCTCGCCAATAAATCAGGTCTTTGAAAAGCGCGTCAAAATCAATTTTATACTCTTTCAGCAAGGTAATGATCTGTCTGAGTCTGTATGATAACTGGTCTGAATCAGCATCAAGCAACGTGATAAATCTTGTTTCAAAACTTGGTGGCATTTCTTTCTTTTGATAATAGCCAGCGCAGGCCTCTTCAAGCCTGACAGGCTGTGCATCGTCTTTTCCTGCACTATTAATTGCCCAAAGCCCGGCAACCAGATAACACATTTCGCGCTCCCAGTTCGAAGCTTCCAGTCTGATGAAAGGTTCAATAAAAGGATAAGCGCCAGGAAATGCGCCTGGTGGAAAGGACAGACTTCGTCTTAGAACCGCCCTGATCTTTGTGTTTGTCTGGCTTGCATTATCGAGCCAGCCGATCATGTTATTCATTCTACCTCCATTTTCAGGTTGCTTTTGATTGCGTTGATCTCTTTACTAAGCTCTGAGAGCTTTTTTTGAATAATTCCATCTGCTTTCACCAAGGCTCTGATTGCCCAGACGTTGCCAGCGGCCGCAGAATTCCGGTGCAGATTCCAACTGTTACTTATGGCACGCTTTATTGCCTGCAGCCAGAATAATTCAATCTCTTCTTCATCACCACCGAACTTGAATTTATCAAGTATTCTATGAAAATTGGCCTCCATTTCTGACCAGTAGGTTGGTATTACGCTCATCTGGTTTATAAAACTCGTTATATCTGTTTTTCTGATATCACGTGTCCCTCTGCATAGTGTAGCTTGTGAAAAAATCCTGCATGCATTCCAGAGAGAAGATTGTGAATCTTCTGCTTTTTCAAGAAGAGCTTTTATCTCTTGTTTGATGTTGTGGTCTTCTTTGATTTTTGACGGAAATGAAAATCGTTCCATTCTCCAGAATTCAATTTTTGCTTTGTCATTTGCCTGTCCCAGGACCATAATGGCTGTTGGTAACAATTCTGACTTGTTTTGTGCCAATGCAATTGCGTTTTCGATTACCTTTGGTATTAGGTCAGAATTAGCGGAATCGGGCAGAATAGCGTCGAATTCGCGCCAAAAGCCTCTTTCCTTGAATGGAACAGGTAGTTTCCCATTTTTTTCATGAATTCGATAAGCCACCATAGGTTCTTCACTTCCGGTTTCTTCATGACCAACACCGGAGGCAAATGCCAATTTTTCAACAAGATTACCCGGCAGTCGAAAAAGCTTTACGGAGCGAGTTTTCCATGTGTACCTGTCTGCATAACCAAAGTTTTGTCGCTTTGGTCCGGTGCGGAGATGATCGACAGTTTCAGGTTCTCTTTCCCATACTGGTAAATCATTTTCTATTACCATTTTGTTTTCATGCGCCAGACAATATGCAAGAGTTTCAAAAAGGTTCCTGCCAAGCGGGATAACTAAGGCTGCTGTGGCTGTTGGGGCTGCTCCAGTATGGGCCAGTTCACTCTTGCCTGCGCTGACTGAAAAGGTTTGCATGGCCGCTAACCATTGTGCGCATTGCGCTGGGCCGATTGAACCTGAATCATTTACCGCCACGTGATCAAACAGCACTTTGGCGTTGTCGGCATTGTGCTCAGCCGCGAGAGCAGTCCAGGATCGAAGGCGCTGGGGCGTAAAAGATGGTATCTGCCAGAATGGGTAGTTTTCATCAAACAACCAGAATCGGTCTCGCCATTTTGCAAGGTAATCTTTTATCTTCTGTTCGGGAAATCCTTCCTGAAAATATCTGCGGGCCTGGCTTATATCGGTCGGCCCCATCAGGGCCCGATAAAGCACGGCAAGCAGGAGTCTATGCAATGAAGCTACAACAAGAGGCGAGTGATGCTCAATGCTTTTGATATTTTTGGCGTTTGTGAGAGTTGCCAGTATACCAAAGTTCTCATGTTGCCCATCAGGAAGGCGAACGGGTATCCATTTTTCGTCGATCAGGTTGTATTCGCTCATTGTTTCTCCTTGGTGCCGTAAATGAGACCCAGTTCATCATTAAGTTCAACGTTCTGGTCATCTATCCAGCGATTCTTTTCATCGAGAAGCAGTGGGTAGCAGTTACGAAGTAACGGCGATTTTTGCCAGTTTTCCGGAACGCCCTTTGCCACAAGAGTTTTAACGACTCCTGCCCTGGTTATACTGATGGCCTTTAAAAAAAATTGCTTTGCCTCAAGCATTGATAGACGGCTCTTCAAGTTCTCATCGTCGTTTGAAAAAACAGGCACCACCATGACCGCCTGTTCGCCCAGCCGGGTTTGTGCAACCAGGCTTTTATGAAGGCCAGGTTCATCTTCGTCTGCCTTGGCATATCTTGCCGTATCGTTCCATGAATCATCATCTGGAAACCCAATGAATTCAAGGCTCGCCTGCTGGCGATATGCCAATTGACGGCCGGCGCCGTCACACTCTGCCCTGTCAAGCCTGTTAAGCAGTTCGGCAGGCAGCCCATCATCATTGCATTCATAAACGTCATTGACTAGACAGTCGATATCAGCCGGCAGTCTGATCACATTTTGGTTTCTCAATCTGTTCCAGGTTCTTATCAAAAGGTCCTCCCTGTAAATTCGATTCCACCAGAGAGGTTTTTCAAATGAACCAATCTCAGGAGTTAAGCCTGCGATAAATAATTCTGGCTTTTCTAATGGTCTTTTTAGGCCCGGATGCCGCCATAAACGGCCTGCTCTTTGCAGAATCAGATCAATCGGTGCCAGGTCGGTAACCATCAAATCAAAGTCAAGATCAAGACTTTGCTCTGTAACCTGGGTTCCGATAAGAATTTTACGACCATTTCGCCTTGCATTTTTTCCGAATGTGGCTAGCGCATTATCCTCGCGTTCCTGTCTGCTGTTTGCCGGAAAACGCGCATGAAAGAGAAATACTTCAGTGCCGTCCGCAAGCCTTTTTCCAATGCAGATCGAATTACGTAACATTTTGCTGCCACCAGGGAAACTTTTATAGACTTCCTGAGCTCGCTGTACAGTATTGACAATTATAAGTGCGCTACCTGTATCTGGTAGTTCCTGCTTGATAACTTTTTGTATGTCTTCTATTCCGGTGGGGATACCATTAACAGTTATGTTTCGGCTGCAAGACTCATCTGCAGCAAAAGAATACTGCTCGACACTTTTTGGTCTGAAAACAGATATTCTTGGGTAGGCTTCTTCGTTATCGGGCAGGGAAGCGGCATTCAATGCTGCCAGGTGTCTTTTAAAGGATGGCGGTAGAGTGGCTGAAAGCAGAATGATAGATGAGCCAAGATTAATCAGCCAGTGAATGAGATGCAGCAGCAGGGTGCCTGTATAAGCATCGTAAGCATGAATTTCATCAAAGACAATTACACGGTTGGCAAGTCCCCAGAGCCTGACAAAATTATGGCGTACCGGCAGAACTGACAGAAGTCCCTGATCGACAGTTCCAACGCCATACTCAGATAACAGAGCTCTTTTTTTATGGGTAAACCACTCAGAAGCTAGAACCTTGTCGCCTTCAGATGCATTGCTATCGGTAACCAGCATTTGGAAGGTTTCATTCAGCAGGGTTGCTCCATGGAGCAATTGCAGGTCTAATTGTCGATTTCCGCCAAAACTCTTGAGAAAGTCAAGGGTGCGCTGATACATCGCATTGCCCGTGGCCTTCGTCGGGAGCGCCACATAAAGACCGCGATGGCCAAACCGGCGTTGCATTTCGACATGTGCAAAAAATGCGGCCTCGGTTTTCCCTTCGCCCATCGGAGCTTCAACAAGTATCAAGCACGGCTTTTCAAGTTTATTAACGATTTTGGCCATTTTTGCCTGCAACGGGCGCGGTTTAAAAGGAAAGAGATCGGCAAAGTTGAGACCTTTATCAGACAATGGCAGACGGTAATTCCAGCCGATTGCTTCCAAAGCTTGATGAGCGATCTTTTTGCGCATGTTGAACCAATCATTCAAATTTTTGCAATCATCTGGTTTGCCGAAAGAGAACCAATTTTCATTGGAACCTATCCAGTCGGAAAAGCTTGTTAAGCCGGCGATTAGCATGAATTCGGGGCCGGTAATAAAATCTTTCTTCAGCTGCGTTTTCACTTCAAATAACGAAGTAATCTCGGCAAAAAGGGTTTCTCTGATTTTTTGCCAACTATCATCGCCAATGTTTTTTGTGTTTTGCGTGTTGTTAAGCATGGTGGGACTGGCGCGCTGACCATGGTGACAGCCGACGGCGTCGGCAAGGAGTTCACATAGATCGGTCTTATCCGTTTTCTGTAAGAAAGAAGTAAGAGACAGCTGGCTTACATAGCCGTGTTTGATGTCCTTGGCAATGTTTGAGCGAAACCTGAGGTCGCATTTTTCAAGGATTGGCTTTGCTTGATCCCATTTTATCTGAAATGCCGGGCAAGCTTTGCCAAGATCATGGCAAGCAATTATCTGCAGCAAAAATGGGCGTGCATCTGACCAGGGGAGGCCGAATGAATTGGCCAACATCTGTCTGGTTGCTTGCGGCTCTCTTTCAAGAATAGCGTCTGCAACTGCTGCAACATCGACCATATGCAGCAGCAGCGGGTGCCAGTTCTCATCGGGTCCTGTTTTGCCCCATAAAAGGTAATGTGTTTTAAGAGATGCTTCTATCATTGTGTGTAAGCTTCTTTAAGTAGATGCCCCAATAATCAGCCTGTATGTAAATACCTCGTGCTTTCAGGCTGAAAGGTATGTGTTACCTGAAATGTGCTGTGATTAACAGCATTCAAGTCGAACAAATTGCGTTCAGGTTGAAAGTGTTCCCGTTAGCATAACAAACAGTTGTTTTTGATCCTGACACTTATATAATCCAAAGAAAACCCCGTATATAGTCAAATGATAACAAAAATTTCCAAGCATGTTAACTGTTTTATTATTCCGAAAAATAGCGTTGCTATTTTTTCAGTCTGAAAGTGAGGGGTTTTACTTTTTTCGGGGATGGGGTATGTATTTTGTGAGAATCTGATGACAGGTGGAAAATGAAAAAGACCGATAGTTCGATTGCTGGTGCCGCACTCCCTGAGGCCGGCCTGGAAACGCTTGCGGCCATGAATAAAGGCGAGTGCAGGCGCGAAACTGCGAGGCTCATTCTTAGAAACTGGCGTGCGGCTGACCTGAAGCCATTTGCCAGGTTGAATGCTGACCCGGCGGTGATGGAATTCTTTCCGAAAGCTCTGACAGAAAAAGAGAGCAACGTGCTGGCGGCCAAAATCCAAGACCGCATCGATCGTGAAGGCTGGGGCCTGTGGGCGCTCGAAAGAAAAGATACTGGCGAATTCATCGGCTTTACCGGTTTGAGCGTTCCGGTGGTCGATCTGCCATTTATGCCCTGCGTCGAAATCGGCTGGCGCTTGGCCAGAGAACACTGGGGAAAAGGTTTCGCGACCGAGGCTGCCCGCGACGCGCTGCGATTTGCCTTCGATGAACTGAGGCTTGCCGAGGTCGTTGCGTTCACCGCCGCGATTAACATGCGTTCCCAGGCCGTAATGCGACGAATCGGCATGAACAACACGGGTTCAGATTTCGATCACCCGAATGTGCCGATCGGCAGCGTATTAAGACGGCATGTGCTGTTCAAAACATTGAATATGCCAGAATCTGTCGGGGCTGAACCCATAAAAACCGGCGGCAAAAACCTCTAACTGATTATTGAGCGGGGCCGGGGAAATGTTGTTGCCCACCGCTGCTAATCAAGAGAAGGGACGGTTGTTGCGGGGGTGTACTGTTCAACCAGTTTCTGAGCTTCTTCTATTTGTGCGGTGGTCATGACCCTTTCGAGACGAGCGATTATTTCAATGATGCCACCCGCATTTTCGGCGCCAAGAATCTTCACTATGGTTCCGTAATAGAATCTTGATTTAACGTAACTCTTTTCGCCGGCCTTGCCCGTAAAATACCAGCGGCCTAAAAACCCCATTGCATCTGGATTGCCACGCTCCGCACTCAGCTTGAACCATTTAACCGCTTCGGGGATGTCTCGCTCACCAAGCCTATCTGAGGCGCAGACAAGCCCAATGCTGTAGCAGGCATCGATGTACCCTGCTTTAATGGCTTTTTTATAGAATTCTATGCACTTTTTTCGGTTCTGTTCAACGCCGTGCCCCGAAAAAAGCATCCAGCCGATCTTGTAATAACCCTCGCCATATTTAAGCTTTGCAGCTTTAATAAAACATGCCATGGCACTTTTAAAAAGATCCTGCCTGGCCTTTTCGTCTTCGCTTCGCAGGGCCTTTTGCGCAAAATCCGTTCCGGTTTTGACGAGTGAGGCGCCATCTTCCTGTGCACGGGCCGAAAGTGCCAGCCCAAGTATCAGATATAGGGCAAAAAATAATACATTTCGTTTGCAGATTTTCATTTTATCTTATTCTCCGGCTTTTTTATGCTCCCGGCTGGGCCGGGCAGTGAATCAGTCTTTGGCAATAAAATTCTTTGATCATTCAATTTTAAGGCGTTTGAAAACTTCACTGGCAAGCTTGTCTTTGCAGTTGTATTCAGCAATATCATAGGCAGTTCGACATTCATCATCCATGAGAGTCGCGTCAACGCCGGCATCCAGAAGATCCTTGACCAGCTGCTCACAGTCTTTGTGGCTATTGTTTACGGCCAGATGCAGGGCTGTTTCTTCTTTACTGGTGAGGGCGTTGATTTTCGCGCCCTTATTTATCAACATGGTGATTGCGGCGGTGTTTCCGCGTTCAACCGCTGCCAGAAATGGCGTTCTGCCCAGCCTGTTGGCGGCGTTCAGATCGGCACCTTTTTCAATGAGGGTTGCGGCTATTTCCGGGTTTCTGTTTTGGCTTGCAGCCAGTATCAGAGCCGTATTCTTTTCTTTGTCACGGGTTTCGAGTTTGGCGCCCTTATCAATAAGCGCTTTGATCAATTCAACATCCTGGCAGTTTTCGGAAAAGGCCATCAATGCTGTGCGACCATTCTTGTCACCTTCGTTCACATCTGGCGTTTTTGCCAGAATCTTATTGAAAAAATCTTTGTCATGGCAGCTTGAACAGGCAATGAGAGCGCTGAGATCGATGTTGGCACCAAGTTCGATCAACTTTTCCGCAACCCTGAGGTTGTTTTCAAAGGCTATCGCATGCGCCAGCAGGCTTTCGCCGTCATCGGCATTTTTGTAATTGATATCGACGCCGTTTTTAAGAAAAACAGGCAGCAGCTCCACGCAACTTTCGCTCTCTACGATTGTTTCCATGTCGCGAAGGCCGATATTGTCGGTGGCGAATGGGTCGGCACCGTTTTTAAGCAGAAAATCGATAATCTCAGGGCTGCAGTTAGTCCTTATGGCTCTGATTAAAACTGATTCTCCATTGCTATTTCTGGCGTTTATATCGGCACCATTTTCGACAGCCTTTTTTAAAAATGCCGTAGAAAGCCTGAAAGGTTCATTTTCAAGAACAGTCATGATTGCCGGCTTTACATCGCCATCTGGCAAAGAGTCATCGACTGCCGCCGTCTCTACTGCAGGCCCGGAAGTTTCAACCTCGCCAAAGTCGTCTCTTTCCGGGTCGGCAAGCTGTGCAAAGCCTGTACTGCCGAGAAGCAGACATAATGCAAAACATAGAAAACTTTTTCCTGAAAATGGAAGCATCTGGATCACCTCAGCTGAAAGTCAGGGCAGCAGGGCCGGTTTAAAGCCCGCAGTTCAAACCGTCGCGGTCATCTGTAGCCAGTGGCTCAACGTGGTCTGTAACAAGTTGAATCATTTTTCGTTTTCAGTTAACAATAATAACACAATGCCTGGGGCACGGGTAGCATTGCGGGGGCTGTGAAGATTGTTCGGGTGCCGAAAAACTCTGGCAGTTCAGAAAGCTGTGCCCCGAATCATGGTAAAATTGACCTGAACAGGAGTTTTAAGATGAAAGTTGAAGAGCATAAGTCTTTTAAGCAAATTCTGGTGAACAACGAGGATCAGAGGCGCTCGGCCTGCGAGAGGATTTTAAAAGACCAGGGTATCGGGCACCCGCTTTCGGATATCAGAGGGGTAAATCAGAACATAAGCGACCGGCCAAAAGGCACCCCCAAAAAAGAGCAGATGGCTATCTGGCAGAAGGCCCAGCAGGAGCTGGTAAGATATATTGAATGTTACCGCGAAGAGCCGGATTTTTCTGCGATGTCGGCGCCAGAGCTGAATGAATGCCTGTTTGATGCCTGTTACACATCGGTCAATAACCCTTTGTTCGCGAGGATTGGCGAACTTATCAGGCTTGGTGCTGATGTAAAAGCCTGCGATCATTATGGCAACCCGGCGTTCAGATACCTGGTGGTCAGATTTGATTATAGTCAGCGCGACGAGATGGGTAACATTGTGTTCAAGCTCGCGCCCGTGGTCAGCGAAGACCTGTTGAAAGCCTTTCTTGAAGCAGGCCTCGATATCAACAATTCATGCAACTATGATGGAAAATGCTCGACTTTCTGGATCACCCTCGCCGGCGTGTCGAGCTGCAATTCTCTCAGGTTGATGCTTGAACACGGCGCGCGCGTTAACGATCATGATTCTGGTGGCCGCACAGCCCTGATGGAATGTCGGGATGGCCGGGGAGACGCTGAATGCATCAGATTGCTGCTTGAACATGGCGCAGCCCCCGCGACAAAAGCCGGCCCAGGAGACTCAGGGCTTCATAATGCCGTAGGCATCAGAGGCCGGGGCGAAGATATCATTATGATGCTCAAAGCCGGTGCCGATGTTAACCTTCGCGACAATGAGGGTAATACGCCTTTGCATATATATGCCAAAGCCAGTATCGACGAGGCGATTTTGAACATACTGTTTGAGTATGGTGTTGATGTTAACGCACGGAACAGTGAGGGTGATACTCCGCTACACATCGCTGCTGGTCGCTGCGGAAGTAGTTACGATACCATAAAAGCCCTGATCGGGCACCGAGCAGATTTGAATGCTCAAAATTCTCTCGGCAACACGCCATTGCATGTCGCTTCTCTCAACTATGACTACGACACTTCACGCAACGCAAAATGCCTGCTCGAGAACGGGGCGAATCCGAATCTGCGAAATCTTGCCGGTATGACGCCATTGCTGCTTTCGGCGAGCCTGAACCGTTCTTCGGTTGTCAAGGCTCTGATAAAAGCAGGTGCCGATGTTGATCTGAAAACCACTACCGGGCGGACTGCTTATGATATTGCCATTGAAAACGGGTTTTTAGACTCGGCCATCGCTATCAATCCAGATGCCAAGGAAGATTATGACAAGTCTCCTGCTGGCAAAAAAGCGAAAGGTGCAGAGTTTGCGCTTATCGCAAGTATTAAGGCCGGTTATATGCTTGAGGGTGGTGACCGCGAGAGCAATTGGCAGCTTTCATGGGATCCTTCAGCTGATCCACCCAGTTACCGGCTTTATGAAAATGATTTAAGTGGCACTCGCACCAGCTGGTTTACATCTGACTCAGTCGTAACCGGCCGCAGCGGGACTGGTGGCAGCATGAGGGTCGATTTTAGCAGAGACCTTGCGAAAGAAGCCGAACAAAAGGCAAAGAAAGCCTTAAAAATAGACCCTGCGACTTTGCCTGGCCGACTGGGCCAATATCAGGAACTTTGCAGCTTTGCATTGCCCTTGCTGCGTTTTGAAAAAGATCTTGACAGACTTATGAGCTCGCTTAAGGCGCTGTATGCACATAGGTTTGGCTACAGTGATCGTCATATTGCCATGCAGGCCATGATTCCACAGGTGTTCGAAATTGCGCGCCGCCACGTTCATTCACTCGGCGATCTGCTGCTGTTGTGCTCCAAAACCCCTGAAATCATCGAATGCCTGCCGGAAGATTACGAAGACAGCCCGGCAGGTCGGCTTTACCATTATGATCTCGCCACCCTCAAGGCTCGCGGCCTGCTGGCATTGAACATTTCAGAATTTGTCGGGGCCGAACCAATAAAAATCGCCGGCAAAGAAATTGAACTTAAATAGGTTGGTTGATGGCAGCGGTGGTGAGGCGATTTATTTAGACATGGCGATCAGCACAAAACTGATTGTCATAACGAGCAGCCAGGCGAGAAGGTAATAGAGCTGTTCGCGCCGACTTTCGGCAAGCAGGGTTTCTTCGGTCTTGAGCGATAAAAAAGCGGTGGAACTTTTAGCGGTCGGAGCGCTGATAAACGGACCTTGCGGGCTGTGGAACAATTCGCCGATAACGTAGACCGGGTGCTTTTCTGGCAGAATTTTTTCTTCTTTGATGACAGCAACACAGTAAGTGCCGTAATCAGGCTGAAAAATGCCAAAGAGGCCTTTGCCTGGATTGTTGTCGGTCGGCCGTTCTTTGTTCATTACGGTCTGCGCCTCGATCTGAAAACCCTGAGGGTCAATGGCAATGCGGCCGGTATTATCTTCAACGTAAAATAGTTCAGAGCTGATAATATCTTCGGTAACGTTATGGGTTATTCTTGAGCGTTTCTGGCCTTTGCTGTTGCTGAACACTTCTTTGAGCTTGTCTTTGCTCACTGAATGAAAGAAGACGCAATTCCGATCTGTGTATGGAGCCTTTAGCAGGGCGTTGCCGGCAACCAGACGCCCCTTGATCTCGACAATACGGCCCTGCGAAGACTGGCTTTTTAAAAGAGTGCCGATCGGTGAAGTCGGGGTATTAACCATATTACTGATTTTTCGCCGCACCTTGAACCACATATAAGCAATAAAACCACCGAGTATAATAAACGCAATCCCAAGGAGCATATATTCAGGATATCTCAAAATTTGCCCGCCATTTCCACGCCGTTCGCGCCGTTGTATTCTTAATTTAACCTTATTTTACCCGGTTTCGGTCATATCAACCAGAAATATTGCAAAAAATCAGCAAAGACACCTCGTTGCGCGAATAGTGCCCGGCAAAGCCTGGTTCTGCTGTTTATCTGCGATTAAAAGGCGTTTCGGCTGTATTGGCCAGGCTGGCGATATTAGCTGTGTTTCAGGCTTTGGAAGTGGTTTTGTTCTGTTTGTGGCTTTTTCGGGCTGTCAAGGCGTCAATTTCTTTGCATTCGGGTGATCTAAGACCAGATCAATCGGGTTTTCAGGGAATTGAACAGTTTGAACTTCCGGGTCAGAAACTGGAAGCGGCCGACTACGATGCCGGGGGAAATTTCGAGTTCTTTGGCGATTGCATGGATCTCGGCAATCGACTTTAATCTGTTGATTCTGGCGTTATATTTTTCAGGAATCAGCATTCCGGCGGCGAATTTATCGGCCCTGACCTCAATTGGGTCGGTTTTATCGCCTGAATTAATGAACAGATCTTTTTTACTGTCATTAAGAATGTGCCCGGCTTCGTGAAAGAACGAGAACCAGAAGAGATCGTTGCTTTTTCCGCGCAGATTAAGCAGGATCATCGCTTTTTCCGGCGAAAGCCAGCGACTGGCGCCTGACCATGGCACTTTGGGAAATTCTTTTGCCAAAGCCAGAGCAACGCCGCATTCGGCGCACAGAGCCATCATTTCAGGCACAAAAACCGCCGGCTCTTCTCTTGTCAGTGTTCTGATTTTGTTCAGGACTTCTCTGAATCTACTCTTGTCAAAGGCCCGGCAACTGATTTTTGCCGCCTGCAGCTCGCCAATTCTGATCCAGGTTGCTGCCGCACCGGGGTTGGTGTCAAAGCAGTTCGAACGGCGCGGGGCGACCTCGGGGCTTTGCCAGATTTCGTGCCAGCCGCTCACATCACTGACCCCAAAAAATTTGAGACATTCTCTAACCCTGGAAAAGGTTTCTGTTGACGGTTGAACCAGCTTGCGCAGCACCAGTTCCTTGAATGGAATCATTTTCAGCCACTCAACTTCACCTTCAAGGCGTTCTTTCTCACGCAATTTAGCCAGCTGTTCCTGATACTGTGATTCAAGGTTGTTCCAGAATCTGGCCGGAGTTCCGGTTACAAGCTCAAATCTATTGGCTGTGTCGGGAGTAATGGGCTGTTCGCCTTTGATTATTCTGATGATTGATTGCTGAGTGAGCCCGGTTCTTAACGAAAATTCTTTCAGAGACATACCTGAAAACTCCAGAAACTCTTTCAGGCTCTCACCCGGAATTACAGCATAGTCAGGCGAAAATTCAAAAAGCTTCTTTGCCATGATCGACTCCTAATGTGTATCTGCGATTTCAGTAATCAGAACTTCGCAGATTTCTTTTAAATCAAGGCCGCCTGTCGCAAGCTCAGGCACGGGGTCACCCAGAGGTTTGAAGATCAGTCGATACGGGTGCTGCAGATCGACAGAAAAAGAGCCCTTTCGATCGCCGGTTAATTCATGGCACCTTGCCGGAGGGAACCTGGAAATATCACTCAGATTATTTGCGGCACCAAGCTCGATCAATCTCTGGCGTAATTTCTTTGCACATTGATCACCAAGCTCTCTGATCCCTTGTTTTTGATCAGAGCATATTTTTTCCAGCTTCCTGTTATTAAAATAAATCTTCATGATCATTTTGTCAATTTAATTAACATTGTATGTTAATTAAATAGTGAATCAACGAGTGTCGCAGCTTTTCAGATTAATGAGACTTTGCTGTTGCCTTCAAATGGTGTTAAGTCGGCTGCAACAAAGGATTTGATGGAAACTTTGGCTTTGATTCGCTCTTTCAGTTGCAGAAGAAAATCGGCGGAAATTTTAAGCTTGGGCTCCTTAAATTCAAATGAATCGCCCGGTGGGATTTCAGGAACATCAATTTCGATCGCCTCAAAAAAGGTGGGGTCTGCAGTTATGCTGAGGGCAGATTTGTTTTCACTTACTGTCGCTCCGCCCGATGCTTCACTTTCCATAAAAGATCTTTCTGGTTCTTGCATTGTAATACCCTCTTCGTATTGGTATTTTTCATCATTTTTTTTCTGGGGTTATCATGCTTTCGGGGGTTTCGGGGGTGGCTATGAGCTGCAGGTAGAGGTTTTCGACCTTTTTTCTGGCCCAGGCGTTTTTGCGAAGAAAGGTCAGGCTTGATTTGATGCTTGGGTGGCTGAAAAAACAATTCAGTTCAACCTTCTGATTCAATTCTTTCCAGCTGAAGCGATCACGGAGCGCCGTCAGCATCATTTCGAGAGTGACCCCGTGCAAGGGGTTGTTCGGCTGCGGCCGGGCCTTGTTTTTTTCTTCTGCAATATGTTCATCAGACATGGTCTTCTATCCTTAATTCAATGCTCGAAAAGGTTTGTTGGCGCATGTCAGCAATTCTAACACAAAGTTCAGAATAAACTATGCTGAAAAATCAATTGCAGGCATCGTTTTCCAAAAGCTCATTGAGGCTGCAAAGCAAGTCTGAAGCCCTTAAGCGCAGAGGTTTTTCTTATCAATTACTCTTGCTTTACGGCAGAATCAGGCTTTGCGAACTGCAGTTCGTAGAGCTTGTGGTAATGACCACGGGCATTCAGCAGTTCTTCGTGGGTGCCCTGTTCGACAAGTCGCCCATTATGCAGCACCAGAATGCGATCGCAGTTTTTTATGGTGGAAAGGCGGTGCGCGATTATCAGGCTGGTTCGCTGGCTGGTCAGGCGCTGCACCGCCTGCTGAATGATCGCTTCGGTTTCTGAATCGACCGATGAAGTTGCCTCGTCGAGAATGAGAATTTCGGGTTCTGTGGCCAGCGCCCGTGAAAAGGCGATCAACTGCCGCTGACCCGCAGAAATGTTGCTGCCCCGCTCGTAAATGCGGGTGTTTACGCCGTCGGGAAGCTTGCTGATCAGG
>Ga0116170_10000560_pt1 | contig 39577 bp, 34 predicted proteins | sample AD_JPNHW1_MetaG_FD_89797 | JGI IMG/M metagenome (GOLD analysis project Ga0116170, IMG submission 89797) | Active sludge microbial communities of municipal wastewater-treating anaerobic digesters from Japan - AD_JPNHW1_MetaG | ecosystem: Engineered > Bioreactor > Anaerobic > Digestate | place... | reverse complement strand
TGAAGAGGCCGTTGTCTGTCTATCCGCTGATTATGCTGTTAGTTCTGCAATCTTTAGGGGGACTTTTTGGCGGAATTTCGTTGGTTTTATCGCCATCGGGGGCGATGCTCCGGATGCCCGTATCGATGCTTGAAGGATCCCCTTTCGAAAATTATCTGATTCCCGGCCTGATCCTGTTGCTTCTGCTGGGAGTATTGCCGGGCTTTCTGGTCTATGCTTTGATTGCGAAACCCAGTTGGAAATCTATCGCAATCTTTAATGTTTACAAAGGAATCCACTGGGCATGGACCTATTCCCTGTACCTCGGGATCATGCTTATAATCTGGATTCTGGTTGAAATCGTATGGATTGATTATGATTTCCTCCAGACGGTTTACGGGCTGATCGGGGTGGTTATCCTGATTTTATGTCTGTTACCGGCCACCATGATTCATTATGGCTGGAGGCGGTCAGAAGACTGATCCCGTGTCGCACGAAATCCGGAAGAACTGACGGGGCGACAATCCGGTCATCTCCCTGAATTCATTGTTGAAATGAGCCTGGTCGTAATATCCCGAAGCAAGTGCAACGGAGGTCAGATTGACGCGTTTTTGAATCCCGGCCATTTCAATGGCATGATTCAGCCTTGCGATCCGGTGAAATTGTTTCGGCGTGGTTCCGGCAAAACCTGCAAAAATCCTTTCAAACTGGCGGTCACTGAGGCAGGCTTGTCCGGCAAGGTCTTTCAGCGATATTGCCCAGGGTTTCCGTTGGAGTTGTCGGATGCAGGCGGCGATCCTGCGCTGATCATACGATGGTTCTGAAAGTCTTCCCAGGAGAAATGCTTCAAGGATCGCGATCCGGTCATCGTGACACGATGCCTGAAAAATCCTTTCTTCGAGTTCCGATCCGGCCCGTCCGAGCCAATCGGACAGCGGTACATTGATGCCCCGCATTTCATTAACGGGGATTCCCAGGATCTGCCGGGCGGCATGCGGAAGAAAGACCACGCCCAACAAGCCAAAACCCGAAGTTACCTCTACATGGACATAATGGTCCTTTAGTCCGCAGATGCATCCCGGAGGCAATTGAAGTGAAGTGCCGTCGGCATGGCGCTGCGTAAAACGGGATCCGAAATAAAACATCATCTGCAGGAAAAGCTGCGGGTAGACCAATTCGCGATGGACAGACCGGTTACCGGGGTGTTCGACGATCCAGTAATAGTCGATCACCCCGGCAAGAATACCGGTCGGTTTGATGATCCTGCAAGTCATTCAGAAAAGATTACTGATTCACAAAATTACGAGGTTATTTGGTACTGGCTCTGACGAAAATATCACGAAGCGTGAGGGATAGAATTCGGTCATTCCGTGACACTATGCAACCCGATCTTGTTTCCTTCACAATCGAAGAAAACCGCAAAATACCCCTGACCTTCGGCTTCGATCCTTGTTTTTGGGATAAAGACCTTTCCGGCGTTTGCCATGACACGGCTGAGTACATCTTCAATCCGGTCGACACAGAAGCTGATAATGACGCCTCCGGGTGAGGGATCGAATCCTTTTGCATACGAAATGGCGCCGCGGGGGCCCGTTTCGGGATCCGGGAAAAAAGCCATTTTTTCCTCGCCGCAATCGCACCGCGTGCATGTCACATCGAGAACATGTTCATAAAATTCCACTGCCCGGTCGAAATCGGACGCGGGAATCTCAAAAAAACTGATCAACTGTTTCATGGTTTTTATTTAAAAAGTTACCATGCAAAACTACCACGGCATTTTTTACCGGAATTGGAAAAAACCGTCAAGTTCAAGTGAACGTATAAAATTTACGATTGAACATGATTTACGATTGACGATTTTTCCCCATTCGAAAATAGGAATTACTGTCAATTGTAAATGTATTTCTGATTATCTGAAGTATTGACGGGCAATTGAATCGTATGTCAACATCAGCGGTTTCACGTTATTTTCACGGTCAAAGAGTCCGCTCCAGGCATTGAGTGGCTCCCAGATGCAGGCACCTTTGCCAAGGCCGTCGGGCAGTGTGAAAACAATGTCGTGGACCTGTTTTTTAAAATCGGAATATTCAACAACGTTAACCGGTTTGTGATAGCGCCGGGACAGGTCGGTGAGGTTCGATTTCAGATCGTCGAGGGTACCATGCCAGCGGGGATAGTAGGAAATACCGATGATATCGAATTTTACCCCTCTGGCGATCATGTTGTCCAACCAGAAAACTGCCTCCTTGTTTTGTCCCCCGAGTGCAAGATGCATCATTACCGGAATCCCGGTATCCACATTGGTTACGCCTTCTACCCCCGATTTCAGTAAGGCTGCCAGGTTGTCGGGATTGGAAATATGTCCGTCGGGCCACAGTATACCGTGATTGATCTCGTTGCCCACCTGTACCATATCGGCAGGAGTGCCTTGTTTTTTCAGGGCCGAAAGAACCCGTACAGTATATTGCTTTACACTGTCCTGAAGTGATTTGAGATCAATGGTGCTCCAGGCCTGTGGTTTGAACTGCTGCTGCGGATCGGCCCAGTAGTCGCTGTAGTGGAAATCGAGCAGCAGTCTCATCCCGGCTTCTTTGGCCCTTTTTGCCATGGACAGCGTGTGATTCAGGTCGCAGTAACCTTCGCGGGGCGCATAGCCCTTTTCATTTGCCGGTTCGACGAAAATCCGGAGCCGGATATAGTTGAATCCATGCTTTTTCAACAGTAAGATGGCATCGGTTTCATTTCCGTTTTCCCTGAATTTTGTCCCTTTTGCTTTAATCTGCGGGAGGAAGGAGATATCGGCGCCGATCATCCTTTCGATCGGTTTGACAGTAGCAGCCAGTTGTTCCGGTTTTGGTTCCATCATCACGAAACCGGCCGGAAGGGTATGGATTTCATGGCCACCCGGCCAGAGTTTTCCCGATCTGACTTCAAGTTTTACCTTATCTGGTTTTTTCCCCGCGATAAAAATCAGGTGACAGATCCCATTTTCGAGTTTGGTGGCGGCGTAGATCCGGCCGCCGGTATCCTGTTTCATGACCGGCGTTGTTCCATCCTGATTTTTAACGGTCCCGTCGCCGGTGATAAATACCCTGAGCGAATCGGAGGCGCTTGTTATTTCACGGCTGAGGCTGTCGATAACCGCGATCCTCAATCGGGTCTGGTCGGTGCCGTTTGCAATCAACGTGGTGCTGTAAGCAGTCAGCATTACCGAAAATGCTTTCCCGGATTCGACCCGGCTTACGGATGCGAATTCTGATGGTTCCCCGACCGGCGGCTTGCAACCTCCCAAAAGTAGAATCCCGGCACATAAGAGGGCACATTGAATTTTCATGAGATTTGTTGTTTATGATTTTTAGGTAAAATTATGTCAAACCTTACTTTCTCATTTCACAAAAAACAGTTGAAGCATCGACTTCATGAATTTTAGCTTCGATATTGAATTTTGATGCGAGTTCCAGAAATTCTGATCCTGAACAGGTAACCGCCCTGAAACCATCGCGACATACAATGACGCCGTTTTTCGTAAGGTCATCATCAATTTCGCCGATCAATCCCTCTTTTGACTGAATATGGAACCAATGAAGCCTGTCATTCCAGAACTTATCAGAATAGCTTGAAAACAGAAGTAGCCCTCCCTTCCTTGTCACGCGCAACGCCTCGCGAATCAAGGCTTCGGGATTGACCCGGAATGCCGAAATTCCATTCTGGATACACAGCGTCATATCGAAGGTATCATCCGGGAAATCAAGGGCAATGGCATCCATTACATGATAGCGGATGTTAGGTAGGGAAAAACACTTCTCTGCCAGTTTAATATTATCGGATGATATATCAATACCGGTGACCTGTCTGGCTTTTTCAGCCAGTCTGACTGCGACCCTGCCATAGCCGCAACCCAGGTCGAGTACCATAGAGCCGGCATCGGTCCGACTGAGAACGAATCCGATCTCTGCTTCGAGAAACTGTTTTACCCTGACGGGGGCAACCTCGTAGCACCGCAGGAGATTATTCGCGTTCAGATGTTCGGAATAGTAGTTTGGCATTTGCGGTTTTATTCTACCTGCCCTACCAGAACCACGTAGTTTTTCCCGTATTTTTTTGCGCATTTCGGGCAGGTCGTGTACCACATGTACCATTTTTTAATGGTCAGTCCTTTCGATTTGACTAAAGCTTCATAGTCTTTACACCATTTGCCGGTATTTCCGAAAGGTCCTTCATAAACTTTACTGTAAAACTTTCCGCTCAACGTGGTATTGCCGGCGCCGGGTACCTCTTTGTCGACTGCAAGGTACACATCCATGTTCCATCTTGATGTGTGATCCGAAAGACAAAGCCAGTCGGGCATGGAGGCGCCACCGGCGGTAACCTGCCCGTTCAGCCGTTTCATCACCTTCCCGAAATTAAGGGGCATGTAAAACAACGTGCACACGTGATCTTTCAGGAATCGTTTATTTGTCCATTCAAACATTTTATCGTCCCAGGGTGCAGGATCAAACTCGGGACAACATACAGGGTCTTTTTCTGTTGATTGTGTCATGGTCTTTCCTTTTTTTTGATGGGTTTGAAAAAATCTGAAAATCCGGCGCAGGTCGGGGAGTTTCCCGTTTTGAAGAGTACACGGGTTGTGGCCGGCGCCGGACGGGTAATTAATTTTCCTGTTTTGTATCGTAGCTGATCATCCAGTTGATTCCGAATTTATCGGTGAACATCCCGAAATAATCACCCCAGAATGTCATGTTCAGCGGCATGGTAACCTGTCCGTCGGCCGATAATCCGTTGAACAACCGGTCGACCTCCTCTTTGCTGTCGGTGTTGACGGAAACCGAGAAATTGTTTCCTGCTACATAGGCCGGAGCCCATTCACCTCCCGTGTCGCTGCCCATAAGCCTCGTCTCCTTGCTTACCGGAAGTGAAATATGCATGATCATATCCTCCATTTCTTTGGGGAGGGGAGGCATCCCTTCCTCTGGAGGCATTTCTTTAAAGCGACCTACGTAGGAAAATTCACCCCCCAGTACCGATTTGTAGAAAGTAAAGGCTTCGAAACAATTTCCGTTGAAGGTGAGATAAATGTTCACAGTTGTCATATGAAACAGGTGTTTTGGTTTTATAAAATCTGAATGTTATGGTGCAGTTAAATGGTTGAAATTTGAATCCGTTGAAAAATCCTTAAAGTCTAAACAAAGTAGGAACAGAACATTCTACTTGTTAGGTTTTGCGAAAATACGGGATTAAAGTCAAAAAATCAAAAAATATTATTCCATCTTTTTCTTCCGATTACCCGGAGGTCTCTTTGATAATTGCAGGTAAACTTTCGGGTTCAGATACTGAAATGGTGTGGTGGCTGAATATACCCGGGAGGGTGGAACCGTTCGGATCAGAGCGATCTCGGAAAGGTGACGGTAAAGGTACTTCCGGCTCCTTCAATGCTGGCGACGCTGATCCGTCCGCCATGTTTGTCGACAAAGTCTTTACAGATGATCAATCCGAGGCCGGTGCTGGCTTCTCCCGCGGTACCGGAGCGGTTGAATTTGCAGTCGAGCCTGAAGAGGTTGTTCAGGATTTCCTGCGACATTCCGATGCCATTATCTTCAATACTTATTTCAACGAATGAGGAGTTGTCAACATGTGCGCTCAGCATGATTTTTCCCTCATCGCGTGTAAATTTAATGGCATTGAAGACAAGGTTCCGGATAATTGTTGAGACCATGTGCGGATCAGCCATGACCGCGATATCATCAGGAATGTCAATTTGGATGGTGATCTGCTTTTTTGAGGCAGATTCTGAAACGATATTGTGTATTTCGTTTACAATCGTCCGGAGGTTTACCGGCCGGGGGTCAAAGGATATAGAGCCGCGTTGGATGCGCGACCATTCGAGGAGGTTTTCAAGCAGCCGGTAAAGGTTCAACGATGATTTCCTCAGGCTGCCGATGGCTGTGGTAATGTCGGCGGGTGAGAGTGAATCGTACTCTTCGGTAAGCAGTTCGGTATAACCTAAAAGTGCGTTGAAAGGGTTCCGCAGGTCGTGTGCGAGAATGGAGAAGAACTTATCCTTTTCAGCATTAGTCTCCTGCAACTCCCGGTTTTTAAGGTTGATTACCTCTTCTGCTTGTTTTCGCTTGGTGATATCATGCCCCTGTGCAATTGTGGCGACCGGTGTGACTCCGTCGGGACCGAATATGGTGGCCGAGTTCCACAATACCGTCCGAAGCGACTGGTCGTTGTGCTTGATTATGATTTCGACCGATTCCCAACGTTCGCCTGTGAGCGTCTTGCGGATCAGCGCCATCGAATGATCAGCCAGTTCAGAAGGGAACAAGATCTCCAGTGATTTTCCTTTTACCTCAGCTTCTGTGTATCCGGTGAGAAATTCAAATGCGTGATTGAACCGGGTGATCAGGAAACGGGGATCCCAAACGATGATCGGGGCGTTGGCGTAATTAATCAGGTTTTCGAGAAAAGCGTTGGACTCCCGCAATGACTCTTCCATCATTTTTCGCTTTGAAATGTCACGCGTGATGCTGATCAAATGAGGAACCCCCTGAAGGTGCATAATGTTGGCCGACATGAGTCCCGTCATCTCTGTGCCATCCTTGCGGATGAAAATGGCTTCATAATTATCGCACTGACCCTCATTACGGGTAATTTCAATCACTTTCGACCGTTCATTAAAATCTTTCCAGATCCCAAAATCCCTCGTTGATTTCCCGATCAGTTCCTCCCTTGTATAGCCGGTTAAGGTGGTGTACCCGTCGTTTACATCGATGATCAAGCCATCCTTAAGGGTGGTGAGGATGGATGCATCGGGACTGGTGCTGAAGATTTTCTGGAATCCCTCCTTGGCTTCAGATATTTCGGCTGCCAGACGGTTATTGACCATGATGATGAACCCGAAAGTCCAGATCAGGCTTACAAGGAGGGCATCGAAATAGGGGAGGAAATTCAGGAAAGTGTATGAGAACACGGTTTCGGCAGGATCGGTAATCAGGAGCGAAAAAGCGCGGTACAAAAAAACAATCCCATGCAGTACAAATATGGCTGCATTGAAATTGGCTGATGTTCTGATATAGGTTATGTTGTGAACGATAAGCCGGTATGCGGTCAGGAATGCAAACACGGAGAGGGTCAACGATATTACCACACCGCGAAGGTTAAAATCGGGGACGATAAATAAAAAGAAAAGCAGCGCACAGAAAAAAGCAGCGAAAATCAGTACCGGGATCTTTAGGTTTACCTTTCTGTCAAGGAACACGGATACCCCGATATAGATGAATGCCGTTCCACTTATAATCAGGGTGTTCTGCAGGATGATAAACAACGGGACCAGGGAAGGGAAGATCTCTCTCAGCAGGATGATAAAGAAGCCGAGGGTTTCGGCAGCGCTCCACATCAGCCACCATCCGATGCCTTTGTAGGTCTTATTGATGCGGTACTGGTGATAGAAGACCAAGATCTGCATCAGATGGGTGACCCCCAGGCCGAAGATAATGGTTCGCAGATCTATTTCGTGAATCATCAACATAACGATGCCGCTCTTGCCCAATAATAACGTCTGTTCATCCTGTTTCTGTCACTAATCAGGTATCCGTCGCAAGATAATCATTTTTTCCAACCTTTCATTTTTCATTTTCGTGATGGTCTAAAGTGCGTATCTTTGCGATATGACGAACCTGTTAACCATACGGAACGGCCTGGCAGGCTTGTTCCTTTTGCTACCCTGCCTGATGATCGGGCAGAACCGCCCACTGCCGGCCACCGACCGCGCCCGGACCCACCACGAAATTCCCGATCAGCCTTACCTGGCGCCCGGCGTGAAAAAGAGTGCACCCTCGCACCGCAACGACGAACCGGGTTTCTTTACCACCCAGGTCAATGTCGATGCCAACGGCAACAACATCGAGGGAGATGCTGCCAATGAACCGTCGATCGCGGTGGATCCCAACAATCCCGACCGCATGGTGATCGGGTGGCGCCAGTTCGACAATGTGGGCAGTAATTTCAGGCAGGCCGGATACGGTTATTCGACCGACGGTGGCTTGTCGTGGACCTTCCCGGGTGTTATCGAACCCGGAATTTTCAGATCGGATCCGGTGCTCGATTTCGACAAGGAGGGAAATTTTTACTACAACAGCCTGAATTCAGACAACGGCGTTTATACCTGCAAAGTTTTTAAAAGTATAGACGGCGGAGCCACCTGGGATGCAGGAACACCGGCATATGGCGGCGATAAACAGTGGATGGTCATCGATCGCACCAACGGTCCGGGAAGCGATAACATCTATTCTTTCTGGACCAAATATTACAGTTCGTGCAACCCTGGCGCATTTACGCGATCAACCAATAACGGGAGCTCTTTCGAGCCCTGCATTGAGGTTGACGGTGAACCTTACTGGGGAACCATGGATTTCGGGCCCGATGGTGAGTTGTACATCGCCGGTGGTGGAATATGGGATGGATTTGTCGTGGTTAAATCATCGACTGCCCAGATACCGGGTGGAAGCGTGGGATGGGATTTTTCCAACCAGGTCGATATGGATGGATATATGACAGGACAAGCTTCCGTCAACCCGGTCGGGATCATGGGACAGGCAAACATCTGTGTCGACCGGTCAAATGGCCCCGGACGTGGCAACGTGTATGTTCTGGGATCCCTGGCCCGCCTCTCAAATACCGATCCGGGCGATGTCATGTTTGCCAGGAGTACCGACGGCGGAATGACCTTCAGTCCGCCAGTCAGGCTTAACAACGACGCGAGCATGGTCAATTATCAGTGGTTCGGTACAATGGCGGTAGCTCCCAACGGGAGGATTGATGTGATATGGCTTGATACCCGCGACGATCTGCCGGGATCCCTCTATTCAGACCTATACTATTGTTATTCAGATGATCAGGGCACAAGCTGGTCAATAAACAAACGGTTATCCGATACCTTCAATCCCCTTACCGGATTCCCGCAACAGGACAAAATGGGTGATTATTTCGACATGGTGTCCGACGATATCGGTGCTCATCTTGCCTGGGCCAACACGCTGAACGGAGAACAGGATGTTTACTATACCCACATCATCCCCCAGATTGTCGGGGTTGAAGACCCAGGTGCCGGGAGGGAGTCAGCAGGCCTTTCAATCCGCCCCAATCCCTTCAGGGAAACCGCCCTGATTCAGTTTTCGCTGCCATCAAAAGGAAATGTACGGCTGGAGATATGCAATATCTACGGAAGTGTCGTGAAAACACTGGTATCCGGTGAAAAACCTGCCGGGATCCATACCCTCAGCCTCCGGGGTGAGAATCTGTCCACAGGTTGTTATTTTTGCCGGCTGACTTACGGGGAGCAATCGACCGTGCAGAAACTGGTCAAAGTAAATTAACGCCGCCCTACATGTTCACTTCCCGACGCCTGCTCACTGCACTGTTTGTCACCCTGACCCTGGCGGTGACGGTGCATCTGGCCGACCGTTTTGGAATATTTGATGCGCCCGGATGGCTGCTCATCACATTGCGCTGGATTCCGATAATCTGTTATTTTCTGTTTGCCTGGCACAAAAAAAAGCTGACCACCTGGATTTTCGTAAGCATGGTCGCAGGAGCCGAATTCGGGCACGATCTGCCATTGATCGCCCGGGAGCTGAACATCGTGAGCCAGATCTTCATCCGGATGGTTAAAACCATCATTGCCCCGCTGCTTTTCGGGACGTTGGTCACCGGCATTGCCGGGCATGCCAACCTGAAGCAGGTCGGACGCATGGGATGGAAGTCGCTGGTCTATTTTGAAGTTGTCTCCACCATCGCGCTCTTCATCGGTCTGGCCGCCATCAACATCAGCAAGGCTGGCATGGGGGTGACCGTGCCTGCAGAAATGACGCACGGCGCATTACCCCAGGTGCAGGCACAGAGCTGGCGCGATATTGTGCTGCATGTCTTCCCCGAAAATATAGCTAAATCGATTGCCGAGGGACAGGTATTGCAGATCGTGGTCTTCAGCATCCTCTTCGGCATTGCACTGGCCATGGTGAAGGAGCAGTACCGCGCACCCATGCTTCGCTTTACCGACTCGCTGACCACCGTGATGTTCAAATTCACCAACATGATTATGCTGTTCGCACCGTTCGCGGTCTTCGCAGCCATCGCTTACAGTGTCGGACATATGGGATTAGGCGTGCTGGTCAACCTCTTTGAACTGCTGGGCACCCTGTATATCGCGTTATTCGTATTCCTGGCAGGAGTGCTGTTACCCATCATGTTGGCGCTTCGAATTCCGCTCAGGCCTTTCATCAGGGCTGTGGGAGAGCCTGCCACCATTGCCTTTGCCACCACCAGCAGCGAATCGGCCCTGCCGTTGGCCATGGAGAACATGGAACGCTTCGGAGTGCCGCGGAAAATAGTATCATTCGTAATTCCGACCGGGTACAGCTTCAATCTCGACGGAACCACCCTCTACCTGGCCATGGCTTCCATCTTCGTGGCTAATATGGCCGGGATTCACCTCTCTTTCGGAACCCAGATCATCATGATGATCACCCTGATGTTGACCAGCAAAGGCGTTGCCGGGGTTCCGCGGGCTTCCCTGGTGATCCTGCTCGGAACCGCCACCAGCTTCGGACTGCCCGTGTGGCCCATTTTTATCATCCTCGGCATCGATGAACTCATGGATATGGCACGAACCGCCACCAACGTCATCGGAAACTGCCTCGCTACTGTTGTGATCGCCTGGTGGGAAAAAGAGTGGGTTCCATCGAAAATAAACGGGAATAAGGAACCGGCATAATCCATGAGGGTTTGCCCGGCATGCATTAACCCGGATCACGCACGCGGACCGGAAAAGTAACGTGTCCAGGAATAAGGTTTCCGGGTCTGTAAATAATCCATTGCATCTTGCCTGGTGTAGGCTTCCCGTTCAAAGGAAATGGCCCGGTACGCGTCGCCCTTGTTCCGTGTCAGGCGTTTGATGAGGTATTCGGTGATGTACCAGAGATAGAAAGGAATTACCAGCATCTCGACCTGCTGTCGCCAGTGAATCTTCTCATGGTTTACAATCACAGGATCATCCGGGAAATCGGTGTAGATCCCAAAGGGACACAATGAAATACCCGAGATCCTTCCGGCAATAAAAACCGCCACCGACCTGATAAATCCATTAATGGGCCTGATCTTCATCTGATCTGTTTATATCTACAAAGATATATTTTTATATTCACTATCCCATTCTTTAGAAATGTAACGGCAATTTCAAAATATCTTCGCAAATTTGGCGGTTCAAAATCCGGTGTACATGAAGGAGCATTGTCTTACAGGAAAAGATCTTTATCACGAAAGGCAAAGTTTCCGTCAGCTTTGGTTGTGGATCCTGTTGTTGTTCGTCGCCGTGACCACAATCGGCATCTTCGGGTTCGGGATCTACCGGCAGTTGATCGAAGGCAGATCCTTCGGGAATAATCCGATGAGCGATACCGGACTGATCGTCACGACGGCTTTAATGGTACTCCTGAATATAGCGCTTTTTGGACTTTTTATCTTCGGAAATCTCACCACTACCATCGACCGCAAGGGGATCAGCTACCGTTTCTTCCCCTTTCAAAGGAAGTTTCGTCATATCGATCTTCGCGACATTGAACAATGGGAGGTCGTGAAATACAGTCCGATAAAGGAATATGGCGGGTGGGGGATTCGCTATGGCCGGATGGATACAGCTTATAACGTATCGGGAAACATGGGGCTCAGGGTTACCCTGAGGAACCGGAAGCGGTTTCTTTTCGGAACCCGCAAACCCGTGGCCCTCCGCGATTTCATGGAGCGCCTGATGCAGCAACATCATGACCGGATAGATCAATAAAAAACCAATTCAAATCAATTTTTCCAATGGGTGGACTTTTCGGAACCATTTCAAAGCAGGATTGTGTGACCGATCTTTTTTACGGCACCGATTACAATTCACATCTCGGCACCCGCAGGGGTGGTATGGCCGTATATGACGGAGCCGTCTTTACCAGGGCCATCCACAATCTCGAAAACAACTATTTCAGGACCAAATTCGAGCCTGAATTGCCCCAGTTCAAAGGGAACAGCGGGATCGGGGTGATCAGCGATACCGAACCGCAGCCCCTGCTCATCCATTCGCACCTGGGATCTTATGCCATCGTGACGGTGGGAAGGATCGTCAACATGGAGGCGCTGACCCGACGCGCGCTGGGCCGCCACCTTCACTTTTCCGAGACCAGCGGATCGGCCGTCAGTATGACCGAGATGGTGGCGATGCTGATCAATGAATGCGACACTTTTGCCGCAGGCATCGAAAATGTGTTCCTCCACCTCAAAGGTTCCTGCTCCTTGCTCATCCTCACCGACCGGGGAATTTATTCCGCCCGCGACAAACTCGGCCGCACCCCGCTGATCCTGGGCCGCAGGGAGGGAGCCTTCGCCCTGAGTTCCGAAACCACCTCCTTTGCCAACGTGGGATTTACAGTCGAAAAATACCTGGGTCCCGGCGAGATCCTTTTCGTCACTGCCGATGGGTATGAGCAGATCCGTAAACCCGGCGAGCGGATGCAGATCTGCACCTTCCTGTGGGTTTATTACGGCTATCCGAGCTCCTACTATGAAGATATCAACGTGGAGGAGTGCCGCTACCGCTGCGGCGCAGCGCTGGCCCGAAACGACATCGGGGAGGTCGACTTCGTAACCGGTGTTCCCGATTCGGGAGTAGCCCATGCCATCGGGTATTCCAACGAAAAGAAACTCCCTTACAAACGGGCCTACGTGAAATATACCCCGACCTGGCCGCGTAGTTTTATGCCCCAGAACCAGGCCACGCGCGATTTGGTTGCCAAGATGAAGCTGATCCCGAACCCGAATATCATCCAGGGGAAACGGATGGTGCTGTGCGACGACTCCATCGTAAGAGGTACCCAACTGAAGGATAACGTGCGGATCCTGACCGAACAGGGAGCGCGCGAAGTTCACGTAAGACCGGCCTGTCCCACCCTGATATTTCCCTGCGAATTCCTCAACTTCTCCACCTCCCGGTCGTCGCTCGACCTGGCAGGACGAAAAGCCATCAAAGAGTTGGAAGGCAGGGAAGACGCTCATCTCGACGAATATGCCACCCCGGGAACTGACCGGTATCACGCGATGATCGAAACCATCGGCAAAAAGCTGCGTTGCACAACGCTGAAATACCAAAAACTGGATGACCTCATTACCGCGGTAGGATTGCCCCGGGAACGGCTCTGCACCCACTGCTGGGACGGCACCGGATGCTTTTAGTCACTGCGGCATTACGACCTGACCAACGGGTATAGAAGTTTATGTTAATGCGGGCCGCCATGCCTCAGTGCCCGCATAATCATTAATGCGTTCGCACTTTTTGTACAGCGCTCTTCTCATAATAAATTTTCAAATTTTCACTTTTTAATCTTTGACGGAACCAGTTATTAATTTTTCTTTTATCTGCATCCCGGATATTTGATCTGAATGACAAAATAACAACCGGCGTTCTGTTCGGAGTTTTAACATTGTCATAGAAAAAAAGAGATTCGGTAAAAAGACAACCTTCTATTTGCGGAAATATCGTAATTATTTCTTTCAATAATGTTTCCCCAAATTTTTGTCGATTTATCATACTGTCTATTTCAAAATTCTTTTTATTTAATGAAAAATTAAGATTGATAATTTCACCTTTAAGTTGATATAATTCAATATTCTTATCATCTAAACTGCTTAAATTTAAACCCTGTTCGATTAGAATTGTGGCATTATTGATATTAAAATTCTGAGATTTCTTAATGATGGTTTGTTTTTGATTTTTTGTCAGTTCCGTACCACCATAAACCAAAATAATCTTATTGGATTTTACATCAATATCGTGTTTTAAAAGATAATTTCCTTCGAAAAGCGAAACATCCGATACATATTGATTTGCCTTCCGTAAAAATTCCTCCTGCTTTACCATTTTATATCCAAAGAAAATACTGGGTAAAAGAACCACTGCAATTATTAAACTGATAATCCTGTTGATTTTTTTCTTTTTACCCTCGTCGATAATACTCCTGTTCGGAAATTTTAATAATTGTGACACCCAAACGGAAGCGATTGCAATAAAAATCGTATTTATGGTAAATAGGTAAAATGCTCCAAAGAAGAAATGAAACTGCAGGGTTGCCAGTCCGTAACCTGCAGTGCATAACGGGGGCATAAGTGCGGTCGCAATGGCCACTCCGGGAATTACATTCCCTTTTTGTTTGCTGCTGATTGCGATAATACCGGCCAAACCACCAAATAATGCAATCAAAACATCATATATGGTCGGACTTGTTCTGGCCAATAATTCAGAAGATGCGGTTGAAAGCGGGCTCAGCACAAAGTAAGTGGTCGAAGCAATTAAGCTGGTCAGAATTGCAAATGAGAAATTTTTTAAAGATTTTCGAAAAAGCTCAAAATCATAAGTTGCAATGCTATATCCCATCCCATTGATGGGTCCCATGAGGGGTGAAATAAGCATTGCCCCGATGATTACGGCGGTTGAGTTCATGTTCAGACCAACCGAAGCCACTATTATCGCGAAAAATAAAATCCACAGGTTGGTGCCTTTGAAAACAATCCCTTTTTTGATTTCCTCGTAAACACTATCCGTTTGTTCCAGTTCGGCCTCCAGGTTAAAGAAGGATAAGATCTTTCTGAAAAGGTTAAAAATATTCATGGTCTCCTTTTTATATGGTATATTTTTCGATGAACAGGGAGCGATGGCAGATCCCTGTCGCTGTAACTATTCAGGACAAGCTTCCGACAGATCCGGGACCGGCTGGTATGATGCCCGCACAAAAGTTAATTTTTGATACACCTAACAGACATTGCATCGACTTTTGTATGGGTGTTGCGGGAAACGCCGGCGCTGGAATAAAACAGGGAACGGTACCAGACAGAACTGTCACCGTATTGCGACGAAGTCCAGAAATATCCTACGTTGGAACCACCAACAAACAGCCATGTAAAATTGTCCCAGATTCCTCCTGACAATGCTGTGAAACCACTTTCATTGGTTGCGCCGGTATTGGGCGAACTCCAATGGGTTGTTCCGGTCTCTTTCAGTTTCCCGCCGGCAATGGATTCTCCACCCAGATAGGTCGTCAATGATGTCCATTCGGCATCTGTCGGGAGATGCCATCCTTCCGGGCACAGTCCCTGAACTCCTTCTGTTGTACTGTATTGCATGACTTCATTCCATAGGTACATCCCTCCCCGGCTGGCACAGCTGGCCTCATTATCGCCGAAACAATATTTTTCCGGTATACCATTATCGGTCTGTGCCGTTGAATGTGGTATCTGGGTGCCGTAATTCAGGTTCTGAAGAAGCCAGCACTGGGTTCCGATAAGAACCGTCTGATACTCCATTCCATCGCGGATATCGGTGACTAATGGGACACCGGGACACGGCGTGGGTCCTGCCGGATTACTGGTTGTAAAGGATTCCTGAGATCCGTAAGAGGTGCCTGCGCTGTTGGTGGCATAAGCCCTTATGTAATAGGGTGTCGCGGCCGTAAGGCCCGTCAGGGCGCTGACGAATGTTCCCGTTCCGCTTCCGTCGGTCGTATGATTACCGGAGACTCCCGGGTTGGGAGAGGTGCTCCAGCAAACCCCGCGGGCCGTTACAGTGGCGCCTCCATCGGAAATTACATTCCCGCCGCTGGTTGCGGTTGTTTGCGTAATGCCTGAAACTGCTGCGGTGGTAACTGTGGGCGTCGTAGTCGCACTGCCGGTATCTTTGATGCATCGCGCATAGAATCCATAACCATAAACATAGCTTCCGCGGGCAATATACTCGCTGAAATAATTCAGGTGACGGTCCCATGCTTCCGTCGCCCCGTTGGATGTAGAGGACCAGTAGTTAAGGTAACCTCCGATTCCGTTAAAACTTGTACCAAGATCCCGGTACCCGCCCGGAAGCGCGGTAAAACCACTGCTGTTGGTGGCCCCGGTATTGGGTGACTGCCAGTGAGCCGTCCCTGCCTCCTTGATTTTGCCTCCTGCCACACTTTCACCGCCCAGAAATGTCGTAAGGGCGCTCCATTCCATGTCGGTGGGGAGATGCCACCCGGCAGGACAAAGTCCCTGAACCCCCGGGGTGACGGAATACTGCATCAGTTCGCCCCATTGATACAGGGCGCCATAAACCGAGCATTGCTGGTCATCATTGTTGTAGCAATATTTTTCGGGGATTCCGTTATCGGTCTGGGCCGTTGCGCCATTAATCTTGGTGCCGAAATCCAGATTCTGCGCTATCCAGCATTGCGATCCAATTTGCACCGTGTTGTAGATTTTTCCGTCGCGAGCATCTGTAATTGTCTGTCCGCAGGTCCACTGTGCGCAGGGAGAGGTGGTTTGTGCAAGCGGGCAGGAGGGAGCGTAACCGCATCCGTTGTATGCCCAGACGTATCTTGTATATGGCGTATTGCACGTAAGTCCCGTTTCAACGGTAAAAGTTGCAGTCCCAAGATCTTCAGCCAGGCTGAAGTCGTTGGCGCTGCCCCATTTGTAGCCGGTGGCGCCGGCAACAGCGCTCCAGTTCCAGGTAATCTGTGCAGGGGCAGCCATATGAGTTCCCGCGGTCACGGATCCCGGGATTGCCGTCAGATGGATCTCTTTACAGGCAACACTGCCGCGATAACAATCATTCATTGGGGCTACACAAACATACCCGTTTGTACTCCCTATCGTGACTGTGAGGGTTGTAGTACCCTGCCCCGCGTTAATGGAAGCTCCCGGCGGAACCGTCCAGTGATAGCCGGTAGCGCCTGACACCGGATCGATGGAGTAAGTGATCCCGGTAGCATTGATACACGGCGTTTCGTTTCCGGCGATCGCGTTGGGCGCCGGCAGCATTCCGTTGTTTCCAAGCGGGACCCATGCCACCCCGTTGAAAAGTTGAAGGTCGTTGCAATCGGTGTTAAAGATGACCAGTCCGAGGGCTGGTGTAACCATAGCCGAACGTTGAGCGGTTGAGATCCGTGGCGGAAGAAATCCCCTGGATGAGGATTTGATATCGAGCATCGCGGAGTTGTCGGGAAGAGAACCGTCGGCATTGATTCCCACCTGTGCGACGGCATCTGAAATGCCCGTGGCCAGTACATAACAGAGAACAGGGATGACCAGTTTTTTTACCATGGGATACATTTTTGGATAATTACGGTAAATATATGAATCCCAATCGAAAAAAAGCATTTCGAAGAAAGGATTTAACATATATTTTTATCGACATATTTTCTGATGGAATTTTCTTTCAGACCTCGGCCGGGATCCCGCCACCAAACATTAAGGATACTCTTTTTTTCACTAAAAATCCCGTACCTTTGACCATGCGCCAGGAACATTTAAAAATTCACCCATGAACGACCACGACCATAGCATCAGAATTTTTACCGGTTCGGAGATCGACGCCCTTGCCCTCCGGGCGCTCCTTGAAGAGGCCGGTATCAGCTCCATGATCCGTAACGAATACCAGTCGGGTATGCTGGCCGGTTTCGTAGCCGGATTTCCTTCCGAATCCGAACTGTACATCAGCGATTCAGACCGGGAAGCAGCCGAACCGATCCTTGCCGTGTTTTTAACAAGGAGTGAACGGGAGGAACAGGCATAGAAAAATCCTATTTTTACCGGAAATTATCTCCTATGAAATATCCATAGGAACCAGATTCATGCAAATCGCGAATGATCATAATGGATATTCCATTTGACAAATGAAATATCCATCAGTACACTTTACATGCAAATCTCTGGCGATAACAATGGATATTCAATGTGGCCCGAAAAAATAAGTATGAGCACATTAAATATGAAATTATTCACAAATGAAACACTCGGTTACTAAGAAACAATACAACTCGAGGATGTGTTTTGTGTGCGGACTGGAAAATAACTTCGGCCTCCATGCCTCCTTTTTTGAAACAGATTCCAATGAACTGGTCGCCATCGTCACACCTTCGGAACAACACCAGAGTTACCCGGGCCGCATGCATGGCGGACTTGCAGCTACCATACTCGATGAGACCATCGGACGGGCTATTGCCAACGGCAAAGAGGATCAGGTATGGGGGGTGACCCTTGAACTGACCACCAAATACCGTAAACCCATACCGCTCGGTGTCGAACTTCGTATCGTGGGACGGGTTTCGAGAGATGATCACCGTTTTTTCGAGGGTACCGGCGAAATCCTTCTCCCCGACGGCTCGGTCGCGGTTTCGGCAGCCGGTAAATATATGAAGGTCCCCATCGATAAGATCACCTCCTCACCCATGGGCGACGAGGATTGGTTTTTTATCGGAAACCCTGACGATCCCCGGGAAATCGAGATCCCTTGACCACAGGTTTCGTTTCTCAACCTGTATTGATAATCACTCGTCCGGAAACTGGTCTACAATTCATTCGTAAATCGTAAATCATGTCAATCGTAAATAGATAGGTTTTCACCTGACGAACGAAATATAAACAGACTCTTAATCCCTGAGATATTATTTACTGATCAGAATCTTCCTGGTGATCATGTTGTCGACATTTCTGACAACGACCGTGTATAATCCGGTAGCTGCCGGGCGAAGATCGACCAGTTTTGGCTCATTGCCCCGGCATTCATCGGCCTGATATACACAGGCGCCGATCTGGTTGTAGATCCTGATGGAGTTCGTTTTCAGCGATGTGTTGGTTACGGAAACAGAAAAGCGTCCGTCGTTGGGAACAGGGCTGATGGCCAAATTTTCATTCTGCAATTCGCCCAGTCCCTCCACCACAACGAAAATGTGATTTGAAGTATCTGAAGGGCAGTCGTTGAGGGTCACCTTATCCCAGTACCATCCATTCTGAGTGGCCAGGTATGTCTGACCCGTTGCGCCGGAGATCGGATTGCCATCGAAATACCACTGGTTCCCGGAAGCCGCATTACTTGTCAGTAAAACAAAACTAAGGCTAATAACCGGCGCCGGCGGGATCGGGTTAACGATAACAGGAAGATTGCTGGAGATTCCGTTCCCGCAGATGTTGTTCCCAGTCACAGTGATGTCGCCTGAAGTCGTTGTCGCTGAAAAATCAACCGTGATATTGTTTGTATTGGCCCCTGATGCAATGTTAGCTCCAAGTGGCAGTGACCAGAGATAAACCGAAGTATTGGCTATGGGGTCAACAGAATAGCTGACACCAGCAGTTCCTGCGCAAACAGATGTCAGTCCGGTAATCGGACCGGCAGCAGCGGGCAACGGGTTGACGACGACAGGATAGCTAGTTGGGGATGGTGCGGAACACCCGGAAGCATTGGTGTAATTCACACTGACCGATTGGGCTCCTGTGGTGGTCCAGTTTACGACGATCTGGTTTGTTCCTGATCCTGATGTAATGGTACCACCGGCTGAGACGGTCCAGGTATAACCGTTCATTCCTGACTCAGTGGTATAGGCGGTTGCCCCGGAATTCAGGCAGGGGCTGGCAGATCCCGTGATGGTTGGGATAGGACCGGCATTGGTGGTAACGGCAAGGGTTGAAGTGGTCCCGGTACTGCAAATATTACTTCCGTAAACCGTGATATTTCCTGATGAGGTTCCGAAAGTGACGGTGATACTGGCCGTATTTTGTCCGCTTACAATTGTGGCACCAGTTGGAACGGTCCAGGTATAGCTGGTGGCATTCAGAATGGGAGATACGGAATATACGTTACCGGTAGCGTTGTTGCATACACTTATTGGTCCTGTGATGGCTCCCGCGGATCCCACGGTTTGACATCCCGGGATGAAAGTCTGGTCGGCTCCGTTAAAAGTGCCGGCTGAACTGGTACCAACACAACGAAAATGATAAGTGACGTTCGTGGTCAGGCTTGTCAGATTGGCAAGTACCGCCACCGGGGAGGATCCGGTTACCACAGATGGCGTTGCAGCAATTGTGTTGCCATAAGCAGTGGAAGTTCCCCAGTCGAACGAAACAGTCGTGGGATAGAGGTTGGCAGTTACCGAACCATTGAGGGTTGCAGCGGTCTGTGCAATATTTGTTGCCGCAAGCGTTGTCACTACCGGGTTAGCGATGGTCTGTCCTGAAATGGTTATCAGGAGTGAATCTTTAACGGTGACATCCTGAACTGCAGTTGCTTTTGCATACACCGTCCCGTTTCCGGTTGCAGTAACCAGGCCGGTTGCGTTGATCGTGGCGTTACCTGTTCCGGGTACAATGCTCCAGGTTACATTCTGGCTGGCTGCTGCAGGAAGCACCGTTGCAACCATTTGCAGGGTTCCCCCGCTGGTTGTGATGGTAGCGGGAACACCTCCCTGTGTGGCAACGTTGACACCAATGAGTCCGCCGATCGAAATGCCCTGGGCATAGCCCATGTAATCGCCGGTCCTGTTCTCAGTCCATACTCCCGCGCACCTGTTTGGTCCATCGGTGCTCAAGCCGAAGCGCATTTTTGGTGTGGATCCGCCTGCAGTCGTGGAACTGATCTCAACCCTGTTGCCGGGCCATACAAAATTTCCTGAAGCATCCAGACGGGTGGCATAAATTATATCATTGACATCATAAGAAAGGAATATCGGTGTATCGTTCACAAGAATCATTTCACCCGACTGGTAATCACTGCTTGAGCTGATGGGATATACAACTTTCCCGTTATCGGTAAACTGCCTTGCTCCGGTTGTTTTCAGAAATTTCTGGACATAAACGCCATATTGCGACTGGTTGGAATTGCTGAAGGTACAAACCGACCATACATAAGGTGACGAGGATGAAAGGGCAATATTGGTTAGTCCCTGGAATGGATCGGAAGATGAAGTGGCTGTGTTGAAATTGCTCCCGTTCATGCCCCAGGGTATGGTTCCTGATGGATTGATGCGTTGGAGAAACGAGTTGAACCTTGATGACTGTGAAACATAAAAGCCGAAATAGGTTGTATCTCCGTTAGCTGCGATGGAGTAATACCTTGATGCGCTTGAGGTCTGGTTGCAGATCTGCAGCGCTGAATAAAGCGCGGTGCCCGAATTATCGAAATGCTGGGCGTAGAGGGTCGTGGAGACACCACTTCCTTTCTTTTGATAGACAGCAGTGAACTTTCCGTTAAGGTTTCCTATGACCTGTCCGCGTGATGTTTTCGTTGCGCCAACGGTAACCACAACCGGCGTTGTCCACGCAAGTGTTCCTCCGGTGGTGATCTTCTGGATGTTGACAGTATTTGATACCGATTCGCTCCAGGCAACAACCACCTCGCCGTTCGACAAGGGCGCCGGGTATGGAGTCAGTCCGACACCCAGAATAATCCCTCCGGAGCCCCACAATTGAGCTCCCGACTGTGAAATCTTGTGTACGACGGCATTCATATCACTACCTGATTCATATTGGAACCCGATAATTAAATTATTTGAAGCGTCAACACATACATTGAAAACATAAGTGGCAGATCCTGACGTCTGGTTGCTGACCAGAATACCATCGGGGCCCAGGAGTTTGTTGCCGTTGGCATCGAGAAGTTGAGCCCGCATATCATAATTGCTGCCGTTCAGGTGATAAAAAGCAATCCAGGTCTTGCCATCGGTGGTTGCAACACTGTGCAGATCGGCCGTCGGAAGGTTTGATATCAGGAGATTCACAGAGGTGTTTGTATTCCACTGTGCCTGTAAAAATTTTACCGGGAACATGAAAAACATGATCATTACCGGTAAATAAAACCCTACATTCAGATTTTTTTTCATCACGCTTGATTTTTTATGTTTGTCTCAAATCTTTATATTTCTCTCCCGGAAATAATTTCCGGACTGTAAAATTATAAACATGGTTCCTGATCAAGGCCGTTTTTACCATATCCTTACTACGGCAAGGCAGATGAAGACTGGAAAATTACTACGGCAACGACAGATAACTAACAGATAATCACCTGTTAAAATTGCGAAAGGAATTTATTGATGTTGACTTCAGCCGACAGGTTCAGTTTCTTTCGCAACCGATTCCGGGCCGACTCTACGCTGCGGATTTCGCGGAAGGTAATGGAGGCTATATCCTTGGTCGACAGTCCCAGTTTTAACAAAGCGCAGAATTTTTTATCGTTGGAAGTAAGATCGGGGAAGGCAGTGTTGAGGTTTTTCTCAAACGACTGGTGTACTTCTTCAAAATAGAGGCGAAATTCTTCCCAGTCGTTTCCTGCAGAATACTGTTGAAGGTCTGAAAGCATTTCCCGTACCCGGTTCGAACGCTCGACATCCCTTGGGCTGATACCCAGCAGGATCTGTTTAAGCTCATTTGATGTTTTCGAAATAAACTCGTTATTCCTGGCAAGGTGAAGGGCATATGAGGTGAGCTGGCGGTTCTTGTAATCCAGTTCCAGCTTCAGGTTCTGTTCTTCCTGCAGGAGTATCTCTTTCTCTTTTTGGTACAACAGCTCTGTTTGTTTTGCAATGAGTGCGTTGTTCTTCCTTTCACGTTGGCGGTTCCGCTGGAGGTTGAAAAGAAAGAAAGCAAGTACCAGGAAGATGATCAGCGCTGCCAGAAGGACAATCCGCTGGCGCTGCAGGGCAAGTTCCTGGAGATTGACCCGCTGCTGGAGGATTTTATTGTCCTTCTCCTTATTGATGACTTCATAAACCGACTGTATCTGTTCGATCTTGGTGAGGCTGTTCAGCGCTTCCAGCGAATCATTCAGGGTGACATAGTCCGCATAAAAAACTGCAGCCCTCCTGAAATCCTGATTCTTATTATAATACTGGGCTGCCTCCTGCAGAACAATCAGCTTCTGAGATGGGTTTCCGAGAAGGTTGGCCGTGGTCAGCGCTTCTGAAATGCATCCCGTGGCCGATCGGGGGTTGTTCATGAGCTGGTAAAGCGATGCCATTGAAAGTAGTGACTGGATCAAAGCCCCCTTGTACAATTTATTGCGTTGGATCGATGCAGCTTCCTGGTAATAGGTCAGGGATACCGGGTAATTCTTCATATCCTGGTAAAGATTCCCTATGTTTGAATATACGATGGACAGATCATAAAAATCATGATTCATGTCCAGCTGATTCAGGGCCAGGAGGGCGTACTCCAGGGCCTTGTCGAGATTGTTCATTTTTTTATAGACGCCGCCCAGGTTGTTATAATTATTGAAAAGCTCAGATTTTATGTTGAGCTTCTTATTGATGTCAATGGCTTTATTGAACAGCCCCTCCGCCTTCCCCATTTCATTCCGGTTGAAATAGATCTTCCCGATATTGTTATAGATCTTTGCTTTCCCAAGCTGGTAGTTGATCTCATTGCAGATCTGAAGGGAATTCATATACAGCGCAAGAGCCTCGTTCCATAAACCGGTCTCCTCGTAGATGGCGCCGATGATATTCAGAACCGACGACATTTTTTTCTGCTCATTACCGGTTTTTTCTTGTTCCAATTCCATGGTATGCCTCAGGTCAAGGAAAATATCAAGTGCATCGGCATGTTTACCCTGTTCCAGAAGATAGAGCCCGATCTTCCATGAGAGATCGGATGCTTTATTGAAATCATTTACCATTGCGTCAACCTTCAGTAATGAATCAATAATAGCATTTTCCCCGGCCTGGGATCCGGCCGACGACTTTACGATCTGATAATGCCTGATGGCCTTATCCAGGAAAGAGAAGGACGATCCTGAGGCATGAAGCGACGATACTGTCAATAATATAAAAATTACCGAAGCGGAAATATGATTGATCAACCAGGTTGAAGGCTTGTTACCGTATTCCGGGTATTTTTTTCTTGATAAAAGCAAAACGAAACATTTTGGCAATATCGGGAATCGCCTTTGTTTTATTGAATATCAACACAAATATATTGAAAAAATTCCTGGTTTGAACCAGGTTGCCTAAATGTGTATATTTACATGAAGATTATATCTTTGAAACGGGTATGATTTAAAAGGATGAAATATCCATGATGATATAAACGCAAACTGAAGGTCAAAGCAACCACCCGGAATTGGAAGACGGTCATAAAATTGGCTGAATTGGCAGGAATTAAGGCATCTCCATGATGATGCGGGATTACAGATTTTGGAAGATAAAAGAATAGTGGGGTGATCGTCAGGTTGAATGCGAATCTTTAACAAACCCTATATAATCACCGTTTATGGAAAGAATATTGTTTTTGGCTTTGGGCGCCTTGTTGTCGTGGAGCCTGACAGCCCAAACCACCTTTGAAAAGGTGTTTCCTCCATATGTAACTTCTTCATCCGAATCGCGGGGAACGGTTATCGTTCAGACACCCGACCAGGGATACGCGGTAATCGTCCAGGAAAATGACGGAACAATCCGGAAACTGCTCGTCCGATTCTCTGCCACAGGCGGTCTGGTTAATGTCGACGATTATTTATCCAGCATTTCCGACTTGAAGATCGCTGCCGACGGGCGACTGGTATTCGCGGGTCAGAAGGACAACAGCATGCTGGTGATGAAAACCACTTCGGATGGTTTTCCGCTGTGGATCACAACGGGAGGGGAGGGCTACGCGCCTTCAGCCACGTCGGTCTGCATGACGGCCGACGGCAGTATTTGTGCAGCGGGAACAGCAGATAATCCCATTTATTCCGACAGCAGGATTGTTGCGTTAAAAACCACTTCCGATGGAACCATCCTGTGGAGCAGGATATTCGGAACCGCCGGGAAGCGTTACTCGGGCAACTCAGTGCTGGGATCGCCCGACGGGGGATTCATGGTTTTGGGAACCGTGAAAACCGGTATGACCGGCCCCGAGGATATCTTCATGTTGAAACTTAGCGCAACAGGCGATTCAATGTGGACGAAGATTTATAACCGGTCGCAGTATGATATCGGCCGTTTTATTCTGTCAGCAGAAACCAGCGGGTTTTTAGCCGTCGGACATTCATGGATCCCGGATGGAAATAACAGGTTTTTCCTGGTCCGGACCGACCTTCAGGGAGATACCCTGTGGACCAGGGAATTTGGTTTGCTGTCGCCCGGCGATATCCTCGGTGCGACCGCTGTTGCGGACGGGGGTTACCTGCTTGCAGGGGTCAACGCAAAGGACTCGCTCGATGAATCCAAGATCATCCTTTACCGGATTGATGACCAGGGAGCCCTCCTGTGGTCAAAAACAGTAGGGTCGTATCAAAGCGAATATGTTTTTTCGGTGACCGGTACCACCGATCACGGGTTCGCGCTTTCCGGCAGCATCTGGGATAATAACACCCAAACGATGAAACTGTACCTGCTGAAAACCGATTCCCTGGGAAATTATGTACCCTCCGCGCAACCGGAAATGACATTGGACGATGCCTTGCAGGTCTTTCCAAATCCCGCTACCGATGCAGTTCGGGCGCTCCTTCCTGAAAACACGCTCCGGGCGGAACTGGTTAGTTTGCAGGGCGAATGCATGGCTGTAGCCGAACCGGCTGATCCGACCGGCCGCACGGTCATCTTCAGGATTTCAGATCTTGCTTCGGGTGTCTACCTGATCCGGATCACCACTGCAATGTCGGTCGTTTCACGCAAAATCGTGAAATTATAGAGGCGGCAGGGTCACATCCATTTTTTTCTTTTAAACCAGATATAAACAAACAGGGTAACGATGGCCATAAAGATCATCACGGCCGGGTAGCCCCATTTGGCTTTTAGTTCGGGCATGAACTCGAAATTCATCCCGTATACGCCCACGATGAAGGTGATCGGCAGGAAAAAGATGGAAAACAGCGTCAGCACCTGGATCACCTGGTTGGTTTTCTGAGAGGAGAGCGACAGGTAGATGTTGAGCAGGTTGGTGACATCCTCATGGGCCTGTTCATAAAGCATGATGAGTTTGATGTGCAGATCGCGGACATCCTGAAGCGCTACGGAATCGCCGCCTGCCGTGCGGATCGAGTTGATCACCTCACCGGTAAGCCGGAGCAATTTCAAGCAAACCGAGGCCCGCTGTTTCATGAAGTGAAGATCCTGCATCATAGCCGGTGTGAGCGATTGCCGGAAAATCTTCGCTTCATAGGCATCAACTTCATCGGAAAGCGCGATGGCAGGCTGATCGTACGAATGGAGCACATGCCAGAGGATGTGGGTCACCAGCTCGCGGGTACTGAGACATTTTGCAGGATCGGTGCAAACGCCCCGGATGGTTTCGAGAAAAGGCTGAGGCAGCCGGTGAACCGTTATGATAAAGGTATCGTTGTAAAAGATGGCCAGTTTGGTGCTGATCTGCTGGATGGTGTGCAGCGAGTCGTTCCGTTTACCCAGCAGGATGCGGGTGATGATAAACCGGATATTGCCTAACTCTTCCGACTTGGGCAGGTGATCGGGTTCAAGGCAGTCGCGCAGGGTGTAGTGATGCAGGTTGTAGGTTTTGCTGACCTTTTTCATGTCGGCCTCGGTGGGCGCTACAATGTCGGTCCAGGTAAACGCCCCGGAACCAACGGTATAATTGGTGACAGCCATCTCAGCGGTTTTCTGCAAAAATAAATAATTACAAAATCTTTAGATTTGTAAACTGAATCTTTGTGATGTTGCGATAGCAAAAGCGCTCAGATTCCGTTATGATGAGTGAGTATGCAAAAAATCGCAAACTCAATGAGCCAAAGTATAATTAGAAACGGATAAAACAGGAACCTATGCATAACATCCTTGTTGAATTGCGAAACGAACTTACCGTAAATGCCGATGCGGCCGTTAAAGCCCAGGGAGAAAAGTATTTTAAAGAGCCGGTGAAAATGTACGGCATGAAATCGGCAACGGTGACAGAGATCGGAAAAAGGTATTACCGGGATTTGGGAAAAATATCGAAAAGCGAACTTTTTGGATTGTGCGAATCTTTATGGCAATCGGGGATGATGGAGGAGTCGTTCATCGCCTGTACCTGGGCGTACAGCATGAGGAAGGAATTTGAACCGGAGGATTTTCAGGTTTTCGAGCGGTGGGTCGACCGCTATGTCGGGAACTGGGCCTCGTGCGACACTTTGTGCAACCATACCATCGGATCGTTTATCGACCGGTATCCCGGTTTTATTGCCGGACTAAAGCGCTGGGCTTTATCGCCGAACCGCTGGATGCGGCGTGCATCGGCCGTTTCGCTGATCGTACCCGGCCGAAATGGAAAATTTTTACCGGATATCCTTGAGATTGCCACCATCCTGCTCTTAGACCGCGACGATATGGTGCAGAAAGGCTATGGTTGGATGCTGAAGGTGGCAAGTAAAGAGCATCTGGATGAGATCTTCCGTTTTGTTACGGACCATAAGGCTGAAATGCCGCGGACCGCACTGCGCTATGCCATTGAAAAAATGCCGGCCGAAATGAAGGGTCGCGCCATGGAAAAAAATGACAATTGATTTGATTTATGATGGAGTAAAATGTAAATCGTCAATCTTGGCAATCGTAAATTCTAAAAGCTTTCTCCGGTTCCTGCCCCGGCTTTCAATCCGTACTTTCCGGTCCTCGCATTGAAAACGATTTCGTTGGTGCCGGTTTTCCTAATGTAATCGAGGGTTTTACCGTATTGATCCGTTCCCTTTCGGAGCCACTCGGGCAGGTCGTTGTCATCGTCGATATGCATCAGGGCTTTAAGTTCTTCGACCAGTTCATCGAGCTTTTCTTCCGGTGTGCGGAATCCCAGGATCTCTTTAGCCCGCATGACCAGGACGATGGTCTGCGTCAGTTCGCGCATCGACCGGGAAACGGCCTGTCCGATCAGGTCCATCCGGGCCAGTTGATCAATACGGTCCATCCGGTTTTGAATTGCTTCATCGGTAAGAAGCAGGTTAAGCAAGCCTCCGTACCAGGCCAGGCTGATGATAACCACATCGCGGAAATCGGGCAGGTCATCGCTGAGAATTAATGATTTTATGCGGGTTTTAACCTCTGTGACCTCATGATCCTGGATCAGGATCGGATACTTACTAGCGGAGAATCCGAGAAAGACATGTTCCCGTTCCATTCGCAGCAGTCCTTTTTGTACCAGTCCGTTCACCAACATTTCCCGGTACCGGGATCCTTTTTCAGCCAGTTTCAGTAGCCACCAGTCGATCTTGCGGGGTTGTTTTTCCTGCCGGATCTGGATAAGCGCCGCGTCGAGCAGGGGATGACCCGTCGGTTCGGGCCGGTCGGGGATAACCGATTCGAGGTCGGTATCGATCCGGTTGTGCAAGGCAAGATCCATCAGGATAGCGGCGGAAAGGATGATGTCGAATTTTTTCGATTTCAGAAAGGCCCGCCTGCCGGTCTGTGAATTGACGGTAATTAAAAAGAGTTCTTCGGGGATGGTCAGCAGATGGTCCATGGCTTAAACTTTTTTAGATTCTTCATTGGAGTCTTTCACTGCGGAGTTGGGATCGATGGCGACAGTTTCCATGCCTTTTCCGCCCTGGTGTCTCGATTTCCGGATCTCTCTGATCCAGGCGGGGAGTGCATCCCGGATGATGATCACCACGCAGGCCATGATCACAAGGGTTAGCGCCAGGTTGATCATCCCCTGGACATGGTGTTTCGGTGTTCCGATCTGGGGAATGTAGATCCCGGTGACATTCATGATACCGGCGGTGATGGTGGTGATGCCGACAAAGATCATTGGCGCCAGCGTGATCCAGGCGTACCGGGCTTTTCCATGGTTAATGATATAGGATGTGCCGATGGCCAGGGCGGTTGTCGCCAGAAGCTGGTTGGCGGCCCCAAACATCGGCCAAATCGTGGATACGCTCCCGGTGTAAATAAAATACCCCCAGCAACAGACCACCAGGACACTACAGATGAGATTCCCCGGAAGCCAGTTGGTTTGGTTGAATGGTTTGTAAACTTTGCCGAACAGTTCCTGAAGAACGAAGCGCGCGACCCGGGTTCCCGCGTCGATGGTGGTGAGGATGAAGAGCGCCTCGAACATGATGGCGAAGTGATACCAGTACGACATAAGCTTGTCGAGCCCGGGAATGGAAGAGAAAATCTGTGCCATCCCGACAGCGAGTGAGACCGCCCCGCCGGTACGGCCGGCAATGTTTTCGCCGACTTCGGCAGCCAGCTTTGGCAATTCGCTTTGGGTGAATCCCATCGCCTGAAGCTGGGGCAGGACCTGGGCGAATTTTTCAGCCGAAACATTAATCTGGAAATAGTCGAGCGGATGAAGACTTGCCGCCGCAATCATAGCGAGGATGCTCACCATCCCTTCGGCCAGCATGGAACCAACAGCAATAGGACGGATGTGCGTTTCGTTCATGATCATTTTCGGGGTGGTCCCCGAACTGATCAACGCGTGAAATCCTGAAATGGCGCCACAGGCGATCGTGATAAAAAGATAGGGGAACAGGGTTCCCGGTATGATAGGTCCTCCGCCGCGGATGAATTCAGTGAACGCCGGCATCTTCAGGTTCGGCATCACGATGATGATGCCAACTGCAAGCATGGCCACCACACCCAGTTTCATGATGGAGCTCAGATAATCGCGGGGCGACAGCAGAAGCCACACAGGAAGCACGGAGGCAAAAAATCCGTAACCGGCCAGCAACAACGCCAGGGTCTTGTGATCAAACATGAACCAGGATGCAAACGGCGAATCGGGAATGTACCGTCCGAAGATTACGGCCCCGCTCAACAGGATGACCCCCATGATGGTTGCCTCGACAACCCGTCCCTTCCGGAACTGAAACATCCAGATCCCCATGAAAAGGGCAATCGGTATCGTGGAAGCGATGGTAAACAGTCCCCAGGAGGATTCGCTCAGGGCATTGACGACCACAAGGCCCAATCCTGCAATGGCGATGATGATGATCAGGAAGGTAGCAATGGAAGCCGTAACGCCGCTGGTCACCTTCCCGATCTCGGCCCGGGCGATTTCGGCCAGCGATTTCCCGTCATGCCTGACCGAAGCGGTGAGAATCACCATGTCGTGTACCGAACCGGCCAGCACCGCGCCGACCACCATCCAGACAAATCCCGGGAAATAGCCAAACTGGCAGGCCAGAACCGGCCCGACCAACGGCCCGGCCCCGGCAATAGCGGCAAAATGGTGACCGAATAACACCCACTTCCCCATCGGGTAGTAATTCTGTCCGTCATACAGACGGCCCGAAGGCATCAGCCGGTTGCGGTCGAGAGTCAGAACCCGGGCGGCAATAAATCCGAAATAGTAACGGTAAGCCAGTGCGAAAATAGCAAGCGTAACGATGATCAAAGGCATTGCATTCATAGTCCTGAATTATGGTAGATCAAAAAACGATAATGAAACTGATGGGTCTGTAGCGATGCAGGATCTGCATCCGTCATGCAAGCCGATTCATTGGCAAAAATATAAATATTGAAAAACTCCCCGGGCCGGAAAGGAGTTTTTTTTCTTTTCCCGATTCTAAAAATATTATAAATATTTGTAAATCAATGATTATACGTGAAAACCGGGAATCCGGGTAAAAATTTGGATTCAAGTAAAAAAAGTGTAAATTTGTCAAGAACTATTCTAAATAATGGAGAAAATTTACATACCTTCCGATTATCTGCCGGTCCTGATCCAGTCGGCTGTGGCCATGGGTTTTGTGGTGGTGACAATGGTTTTGAGCCATGTCATCGGGGGGAAACGAAAACGCATCCGCACCCTGCGAAAAGATGAAAATTTTGAATGCGGCATCGAAGTCAAGGGCAATGCCCGGTTTCCGTTTTCTGTGAAGTACTTTCTGATCGCCATTCTTTTCGTACTTTTCGATGTGGAGATCATCTTTTTTTATCCCTGGGCTATTAATTTCAAGGAGTTCGGATGGGATGGATTCTGGGAAATGATGGTATTCCTTGGATTTCTGCTTTTCGGATTTTATTACATTATCAGTAAAGGAGCGCTGAACTGGGAGGAATGAACAGTTGAAATTCAAATGTCAGAATTCAAAATGAATCCAATTTTCATACCAATTCACCACCGAACAGTCGATGAGACTGACAAGTGGTTTTTTTCACCACGGCACCACGGAATTTGCGTTTCAGAGGTAAAATCAGGCAACTGTATAAAGAGAAAAATCAGAAATAAATGACAGTCCAACCGCCGGTATATAACAATGTGGATCCTCCGCCTGGCTATCAGGCTCCCGGTCTTTTTGCGACGACCCTCGACAAGGTGGTAGGGCTGGCACGGAGCAAATCGATCTGGCCATTACCTTTTGCGACATCGTGTTGCGGTATCGAATTCATGGCAACCATGGGAGCCCATTACGATCTGGGACGGTTCGGTTCGGAACGGCTCAGTTTCAGTCCGCGACAGGCCGACCTGCTGATGGTCATGGGAACCATTGCGAAGAAGATGGCCCCGGTGGTCCAACAGGTTTACGAACAGATGGCCGAACCGCGCTGGGTCCTCGCAGTGGGCGCATGTGCCTCGAGCGGCGGGATCTTTGATACGTACAGCGTGCTACAGGGAATCGACCGGGTGGTTCCTGTTGATGTATATGTTCCGGGTTGTCCACCCCGCCCCGAACAGATCATCGAAGGTTTTATGAAAATACAGGAACTGGTTGAAAACGAATCGCTTCGACGCAGATACTCACCCGAATACAAGGAGCTGCTGACACGGTATGGGATTATAAAATCGTGAGTTAACGCTAAGGGAAAATGAAATTCTGGTTTTTAAATTGACTGAATGACTGACAATGGACAATTGACAATGGAAAATTGAAAATGGACAATGGAAAACGGAAAATGAAAAATCCTATTCCCTATTCGCTAATACCTAATGCCTGATTTGAATGGATGACAAAGAAATCACCGGACCGTTACAGGAGCATTTTTCAAAGGATATCCTGGAGGTGGAGCAAACTTTTGAAATGCTTACCATCACGGTCACTTCGCCGGTAATTCATGAGGTAATCCGTTTTCTCAAGGAGGAGCCGGGATTGCAGTTTAATTTTCTCACCGACCTGTGTGGGATCCACTATCCCGACCGCGGATTGCCGCTCGGAGTGGTGTATCACCTGCACAACATGGTCCAACGGAAACGTATCCGCATAAAGACCTTTGTCACAACAGGGAACCCGGGGGTGCCATCCGTTACCGACCTGTTTGCGGCGGCAAACTGGATGGAGCGGGAAACGTTCGACTTTTACGGGATCCATTTCACCGGACATCCGAATCTGATCCGGATTCTGAATGTGGAATACATGGACTACCATCCCTTGCGAAAGGAATACCCGCTGGAAGATGCTACCCGGGAAGACAAAGACGACCGGTTTTTCGGAAGAGCGGGAGACAATGGACAATTGACAATGGACAATTGAAAATGGAAGAGCAAACACGTTCTTATACTACGTTGAATCTGGGGCCCACGCACCCGGCCACGCATGGTATATTTCAGAATGTGCTGAAAATGGACGGGGAGCAGATCATCGATGCAGAACAGACCATTGGTTATATCCACCGGGCGTTTGAAAAGATCGCAGAACATAAGCCCTATTATCAGATCACTCCGTTGACCGACCGGTTGAATTATTGTTCTTCACCCATCAACAACATCGGCTGGCACATGACGGTAGAGAAGTTGTTGGGTGTAAAGACCACCAAACGCATCGACTACCTCCGGATCATTTTGATGGAGTTGGCGCGGATTGCCGATCACCTGGTGTGTAACAGTGTAATTGGCGTTGACAGCGGGGCGCTGACCGGCTTTGTTTATGTTTTTCAGGAACGCGAACGGATTTACGAGATCTATGAGGAGGTCTCAGGCGCCCGCCTCACCACCAATATGGGAAGGATCGGTGGTTTTGAACGGGATATCTCGGAGGCGGCCATCAAAAAGATCAGGCAATTTGTAAACCGCCTTCCCAAAATTCTGAACGAGTTTGAGAAGCTGCTGATGCGGAACCGGATCTTTATGGATCGTACCATCGGCGTGGGTCCCATCAGCGCTGACCGGGCCCTGAATTACGGATTCACCGGTCCGAACCTGCGGGCGGCCGGCGTTGATTATGACATCAGGGTTGTGGATCCCTACTGCAGTTACAGCGATTTTGATTTCGCGATTCCTCTTGGAACACAGGGCGACACCTACAACCGTTTCTGTGTAAGGCAGGAAGAGCTTTGGGAAAGCCTGAAACTGGTTAATGCCGCATTGGAAAACCTTCCGGCAGGCAAGTTTCAGGTTGATGCCCCCCGGTTCTGCCTGCCTCCCAAAGAAGATGTCTATTCGAAGATGGAGGCGCTGATCTGGCATTTCAAGATCGTGATGGGTGAAATTGAAGCCCCCGCCGGCGAGGTATATCATGCCGTGGAGGGAGCCAACGGCGAACTCGGATTCTATCTCGTGAGTGATGGCGGTAGAACGCCGTTCCGCTTGCATTTCCGGAGACCCTGCTTCATTTATTACCAGGCCTACCCGGAGATGATCCGGGGTGGCGTGCTGTCAGATGCCATATTAACCATGAGCAGTATGAATGTAATCGCGGGAGAACTGGATGCGTAAGAAAATTCAAAGAAGCGATTAGATATTAGCGAATAGCGATTAGAGAAAAACAATAATTCAAAATTCAAAGAAGGGATTAGAGATTAGCGAATAGCGATTAGAAAAAATTCAAAATTTTCACATTAACACATTAGCACATTTCAATCGTAAATCGGAAATCTTGTCAATCGTAAATCAATTTGTCCTTTGATCCCTGAGTAGCTTAAAATATGGAGGGTACACATAAAATAAGTCATCCACAGTTCGTCCGGGAAGGAAAACAGTTTTCGTTCTCAGCCGCTACCATGCTGAAGGTACGCCAACTGATTGCCAGGTATCCCCAGGGGAGGCAAAAGTCGGCCCTGCTTCCGGTACTGCATATCGCCCAGGAGGAGTCGGGAGGATCGCTCACGGTTGATATCATGGATTATGTTGCTGATCTGTTGGGACTGCAACCCATCGAGGTTTATGAAACAGCGACCTTTTATTCGATGTTTTATCTAGAAAAGACCGGTAAATATGTGATCGAAGTGTGCAGGACCGGTCCCTGCTCCATTGTAGGCGGCGATCAAATCAGGCAGTACCTCCGGGAAGTTTTAGAGATCGGGCCCGGTGAGACAACTCCCGACGGGCTTTTCACGCTCCGTGAGGTGGAATGTCTGGGCTCCTGCGGAACCGGTCCGGTGATGCAGGTCAACACACGCTTTTTTGAAAACCTGACCCCGCGGCGGGTCGACCAGATTCTGGAGGAACTGCGGGAATATGCAAACAAGAATAATCCGGATGACATCAGATGGCAGGATCAGTTCTGTTAACGAATATTGAGGTTCCCGGGATCCGGGATTTCGCCGTATACCGGGCACATGGCGGTTACCAGGCTGTGGAGAAGGCATTGCGTTCGATGACCCCTTCGGATGTGAGCGCCGAGGTGACGCGTTCGGGATTACGCGGCAGGGGCGGTGCCGGATTCCCTACCGGGTTGAAATGGAGTTTTCTTGACAAACGTTCCGACAAACCCCGGTACCTGGTGTGCAATGCCGATGAAAGTGAACCGGGAACATTCAAAGACCGGTATTTGATGCAACACTTGCCGCACCGGCTGATCGAGGGACTGATCATTTCAGCCTATGCACTGGGTGCCGGAACCTGTTATATCTATATTCGCGGTGAATTCAAATACCTGGTCGGCATCCTTGAAAAGGCCATCAATGAAACGCACCGGAACGGCTTCCTGGGCTCCGACATTCTGGGGAGTGGTTTTTCTCTGAATATCTTTGTTCACCCGGGTGCCGGCGCCTATATCTGCGGCGAAGAGACCGCCCTTTTGGAGTCGCTTGAAGGAAAGAGGGGAAATCCGCGAATCAAGCCTCCGTTCCCTGCTTTCAGAGGTTTGTACGGATGTCCTACCGTGGTCAACAATGTGGAAACCCTTGCAGCAGTTGGTCCGATCATTTCTATGGGCGGGGATGCCTATGCACGGATCGGTAAAGGGAGGAGTACCGGAACCAAGCTTATTTCGGCATGCGGAAACCTCAACAAACCGGGTGTTTACGAGATTGAAATGGGATTGCCGGTTGAAGAATTTATTTATGGAGATCGCTATTGTGGAGGGATCAGGAATGGTAAATATTTAAAAGCAGTGATCCCGGGCGGATCTTCGGTCCCGATCCTTCCGGCCGACCTGATACTCAGCACGACGAAAGGCGAACCGCGGCTGATGACTTATGAATCGTTGGCCGAAGGCGATTTTGCCACAGGCAGCATGCTGGGATCCGGAGGCTTCATTGTCTTTGACGAAGATGCCTGTATCGTAAGGAATGCCTGGAATCTGACCCGGTTTTACCGGCATGAATCGTGCGGTCAGTGTTCACCTTGCCGGGAAGGAACGGCGTGGATGGAGAAGATCCTTTACCGGATTGAACATGGGGGTGGTACCCTGAAGGAAATTGATTTGCTCGTCAGGATCGCCCGCAATATTGAGGGGAACACCATTTGCCCGTTGGGTGATGCTGCGGCCTGGCCTGTTGCCAGCGCCATCCGGCATTTCAGGCAGGAGTTTGAAGAACATGTTACCGATCCGGGAAAGTGCAGAAACCAGCGGACAAATTGATTAACGATTGACATGATTGAAATGATTTACGATTGACAAGATTTACGATTTACGAATGAAAAATTGGGGATTTGAGAATATGAGAATGTGAAGATTTTGAACTTAGAATTATTGTTTTTTCCCTAATCGCTATTCGCTAATCTCTAATCCCTTCTTTAAATTTTGAATTATTGTTTTTCTCTAATCGCTATTCGCTAATATCTAATCGCTTCTTTGAATTTTGAACTGAATGATAAAGCTTACCATCGATAACATACCCATTGAGGTAGAGGAAGGGACCACCATCCTTCAGGCTGCGAGGAAAATAGGAGGGAAGGTAGTACCTCCGGCCATGTGTTATTACTCAAAGCTGAAGGGAAGCGGCGGGAAATGTCGTACATGCCTGGTCAAAGTGGCGAAGTCCTCAGCCAAAGATCCGCGACCCATGCCCAAGCTGGTGGCTTCGTGCAGCACACCGGTTCAGGACGGAATGGTAGTTGAGAACCTGACATCCCCCGAAGTCGTCGAAGCCCGGAAAGGAGTTGTGGAATTCCTGCTGCTCAACCACCCGCTCGACTGTCCGGTATGCGATCAGGCCGGTGAATGCGACCTGCAGGACCTGAGCTATGGTTTCGGCATGGAACAGACCACCACCGAGGAGGAACGCCGTGAATTCAACGAAACCGACATCGGCCCCTTTATCAAGCTTCACATGAACCGATGCATCCTCTGTTACCGGTGTGTTTACACGGCCGATCAACTGACCGGCAACCGGCTGCACGGGGTGCTCTATCGCGGCGATGCGGCAGAAATCGGGACCTTCATCAAAAATTCCATTGAAAATGATTTTTCGGGAAATATGATTGATGTCTGCCCGGTCGGAGCACTGACTGACCGCACGTTCCGGTTTAAAAGCCGGGTATGGTTCCTGAAACCGATGAACGCGCACCGTGAATGCACCAAATGTTCCGGGAAAGTCACCGCCTGGATGTTCGGAAATGAGATCTACCGGATCACCGGCCGCAAGGATCAGTTCGGTGAGGTCGAATCATTCATATGCAACGAATGCCGGTTCGAAAAGAAAGACCCGGACGCATGGATTATTGAGGGGCCAAGGCAGATCAGCAGAAAATCAGTAATTTCGGTTAACCATTATGAAATATTGAAGAAACCGTCAGTAATCCGGCCGATCGAAGGGCGTATGGAAAGCACGGATTAATAGGAAACAAGATCTCCTGATGTTGACAACAATCATATACAAGACAATTCTCGCGAGTTTTATCCTGATCCTCAGTCTGGTAGTCGCGATGTATTCGACACTTGTTGAGCGGAAAGTTGCAGGCTGGTTTCAGGACCGGCATGGTCCCAACCGGGCAGGTCCGTGGGGTTTACTGCAACCTTTGGCCGACGGGATCAAGCTCTTTTTCAAGGAAGAGTTCATGCCCCAGACTGCCGATAAGTTTCTCTACATCCTGGGGCCTTCACTTACGATGCTCATTGCATGCCTTACCAGCGCCGTGATTCCGTGGGGCCCCGACATCGTGGTGGCGGATCAGTCGTACCCCCTGCAGGTCGCCGATATCAACATCGGGATCCTGTACATTTTTGCCATTTTATCGATCGGTGTTTACGGGATCATGATCGGAGGCTGGTCATCCAATAACAAATATGCTTTACTGGGTTCGGTTCGGGCTTCATCACAGATGATCAGCTATGAACTGGCTATGAGTCTTGCGATCATCACCATCGTTATGATGACCGGTTCCCTGAGCCTGCGTGAGATTGTAGCACAGCAGCAGGGCTTCAACTGGAATATCTTTTATCAGCCGTTAGGTTTTCTCATTTTTCTGATCTGTGCTTTTGCAGAGACGAACCGGGCCCCCTTTGATCTTCCTGAATGTGAAACAGAGCTGGTGGGCGGATACCATACCGAATACAGCAGCATGAAACTTGGATTTTACCTGTTTGCCGAATACATCAACATGTTCATCTCCGGGGCGGTCATGGCCACCTTGTTTTTAGGCGGTTATCATTTCCCGGGGCTGGATCAGCTTGGCCTTTCGCCCAATGTATTTGCTTTTGTAAGTTTTATGGTACTCTTCACGAAAATCACGATCTTCGGGTTTCTCTTTATGTGGATCCGGTGGACGTTACCCCGGTTTCGCTATGATCAGCTCATGAAGCTGGGATGGAAAAGCCTGATCCCGCTGGCAATTTTTAATGTGCTGATCACGGGAATAGTAATTTTAATAAGCAGGTAAAATCGATAACTGTTAAACCGAAATCGAATGTACAATCGTAAATCGTAAATCATAAATCATGTTCAATCGTAAATTTTATACAGTCTCTGAGATAAAACTAAAGATTGGCTCACCCGATGATGGATCAAAACGAAGTGTCTTATTCATCCATTAAATTGTTAAAGCCATGAAAACACTGGTATCATTTTTTTCTTTGGCCCTGCTCGCATTTACGTCGACCGGGGTTTGGGGTCAGCCGTGTGCCGGTTCGGCAAACATTTATACCTTCACCTACAACGGGGTCAATTACAATGTGGTCAAGGAGATGAAGACCTGGACAGCCGCAGCTGCGTGTGCGGTTGAACTCGGAGGTTCGCTGGTGGAAATCGAATCCGAATCGGAGCAGGCCGCCATCTATGATGCAATTATCAATGGGGCCGGGGTGCCGGTCACCTATGTTTCGGTTTCCGACGGCGGAGGGGTTGCCTATGTGTGGATCGGAGCCACCGATAAGGTTACGGAAGGAACGTGGAACTGGGATGGAACCAACAGCGGAGCCGGCCGGACCTTTTGGACCGGGCAAGGCACTGCCGGCGCGGGGAACGGGGCTCCGGTCGGCGGATTTTACAACAATTGGGGCGGAACCTCTACCGGGATTATCAAGGAACCGGATGATTTTGGAGGTTCTCAGGATGCCGCGGCCATCGCCCTGAGAGGCTGGCCATCGGGGTCGGGAACCCTGGGAATCGCCGGTGAATGGAACGACATCAACATCGTCAACTCCCTCTATTTCGTTGTGAAACAACACCCCGTCGGAATCGGCAAATCAGAAAAAGGTGCGTTCAAACTTTCACCCAATCCGGTTAATGAATCATTGACCATCGAAGGAGGATCGTCATCAGCCATTTTCAACATGATCAGGATCCTGACGAGCGACGGTAAGGAGGTGAAACGCATGATACTGCCACCTACGAAACATTATCAGGTTGATTTCACGACCTTTCCTTCGGGTCATTATATTTTAGGGATCGGAAGTGAAAAGGGCTCTTGGTCCTATTTCAGCCTTTTGAAACAATAAACGAACGGGAACAAAGAAACCCACGAACAAAGATTCATGACTCCGCTGACCGACCGATCGAAAGTAGTATCGAAAAAGCAGATGACCTTCTGGGAACGCATCTACCTGCCTGCAATCCTGAAGGGTATGCGCATCACCTTTGGGCATTTGTTCCGCCGGAAAACAACGATACAGTACCCCGAAAAAAAGCGTGAATTCCCGGAAATCTATCGTGGACGTCATGTATTGAAACGTGATGACAAAGGACGTGAAAGGTGCACAGCATGTGGACTTTGCGCCGTGGCCTGCCCGGCCGAAGCGATTACCATGATCGCAGCGGAACGGAAACCGGGCGAAGAACACCTTTACCGCGAAGAAAAATATGCCGCTGTTTACGAAATCAACATGCTCCGGTGTATCTTCTGTGGCGATTGCGAAGAGGCCTGTCCGAAAGAGGCGATATTCCTCACAAAAGAACTGGTCGCGTCGGAATTTTCACGCGACAGATTCATTTACGGGAAGAACGAACTTGTTGAACCCATGGACCCCGGAAAACGGATCGATGTCACAAAACGGCAGACCCCGGAGGTGCTTGAATTCAAGAAGGATGTAAATAAAAGACATAACAGGTAGGAGAACCAGTGGACCGGTGAACCAGTGGACAAGTGGACTGGTGGACAAAAAAAATTGACAATTGACAATTGACAATGGACAATGAAAGGAATTGAAAATGGACAATGGAAATACCCATAAGGCCAAGACATACAAACCGCGGATGAATATTTATTTTTGCTGTTCCAGCAAACAAAATATTTATGGAACAGCAAGTAAAATTTGATCAGGTGATCCATT
>Ga0116170_10000558_pt1 | contig 39742 bp, 46 predicted proteins | sample AD_JPNHW1_MetaG_FD_89797 | JGI IMG/M metagenome (GOLD analysis project Ga0116170, IMG submission 89797) | Active sludge microbial communities of municipal wastewater-treating anaerobic digesters from Japan - AD_JPNHW1_MetaG | ecosystem: Engineered > Bioreactor > Anaerobic > Digestate | place... | reverse complement strand
GTATGGATATGTGAGGGCGATGAAGGGTGGCGTCGGATGGAGCGGAATGAAGAAGGGAAAGTGGCGCGAATACACTTTAGAAGAAAGACAGGACGAACTGGTAAAGGCATCTATCGGACTTATCGCTATGGCTGCAATGTATTCATTGACAGAACCGGATGACAAAGAAAATTCTTTGATAGAGATTACCGCTGGGGGTACTGGAGATTTTAAAAAGAATTACGAATTGAAGCAGTTGGGATGGAAGGAATACTCTATACGGATCGGGAACGAATGGATATCGTACCAGTATTCTCCGCTTGCACTTGCGTTGGCCCCCATCGGGTTCCTGCGCGACCGGGAGAAATATCACAAAGAGACTGTGTTGGAGGATGGTGTGGGTGCAATATTTTCGTATTCCCTGTATAATTCCATGAAGTTCATGTTGGATATGACGTTCATGGGAACCCTTAACAACGTGGTTGGTGCAATTTCATCTGACAACCCCCGGTCAGGAATGGAAATGCTTACGAATACTGCCAGTAACACAGCCAAAGGATTTATCACTCCGAACCTGTTCACGCAGACCATGAAGCAGTACAACGAATGGTTTAACATTCCCACCAAGGATGCTCACACCGTTATCGAGAAACTGTATAAAGATGTTCCTGTTGTAAAGAATGGGTTGTATGACAAGTTGAATGCACTCGGAGATCCTGTTGTGTTGCAGACCGACAGGATCGAAACCAACGTAAAGAATGATGTGATATGGGAGTTCATCGTTAAGAATAATGCCTTTATCGGAACACCCAGTAAGCGTAGCATCGTTATAGAAAAACCAAAGCCCAGGGAATGTACGAATGAGGAATACTACAACTTCATTAAGGAGAGAGGCCGAATAATAAAGTTCAACATTGAATCGCTGATGGAACGAGCGAAGAAAAATCCATCCGAATATACAAAGGAAAAGATTCAGGAATCCATTGACAGTTATAAAAAAGAAGCAACAAAACTGGCAAAGTCAAGGGTGTTCAACAAGTGACCGTACCCCTTGACCTTCCATCGCTGAATAAGTACCTTTGCACAAATACCAACGACCATGGGCAAGTACAACCTGACAATCGACGCGACCAACAAATGTGTGAAGATTGATTATCTTAAAGATGACAACACAACGGTTTCCGGAAGCGATTACTTCACATTCACACGATTGCGCGATGAGGTTGACGGGTGGTGGTTCGACCGATTCTTCGATGCCGAGTTCAATCAAAAATTCCTGTTCGCCGATATCGTAAAACTGAATGGAAGCGCTATTGGCGTGACAACCCAGGCACAGGTTACGGCACTTCTGAAAGCGACCATCGACTCCAACTCTGCTCTGTCTCCGAATTACCTTGTTTATTTGGCACTGCTCACACAGTCCGGAACCAATGCCCCTGTTGCAACGATATTGGACAATACCCTTGGGGATATTGACTGGACGTATGAAGATGTGGGAAATTACAGGGGATCGCTTGCCAATGCCTTCACCAACAACAAGACGACCATTTCGAGCGGAATAATTAATGCAAACGACGGCACCGTGTACAACGGGGAACGTACCAATAATAGTTACATTAACATTTTTACATCTGTTCTGGGCGGTGCGTTGGCTGACGGAAAATTGGATGGAACGCTTGTTGAAATCAGAGTTTACCTGTAATCGTTATAGTCATGCTGTGCAACCTCACTATCGATTCATCGAACAACATTGTAACCATTGATTACTTGTCAGGTGGACAAGTAACCGGGAGCGAACATTTCACGTTCTCTAGGATGAGAGTTGAATCCGATGGATGGTGGTTCGACAGGCTGTTCGATGCTCCATTTAACAACAAACTGCTCTTCGCCGATATCGTAAACTACAACGGCGCCCCCATCGGAGCCACAACCCAGGACACAATCACCGATGCCCTGTGGTCCGCCAGGAGTTAAATAATTATTAACATTATTCGGATTACCATACGCTTGCAGTATATTTGCAGTCGTATGAACTATTCAAAATCAGACTTCATTTCTGCCGTCCTGAACGCCACCGAGCACACGGTGGACCACATCGACTCACGAACAGGTTGCGGCTGCCATTACGTCAGGCATTGGGTGCTCAATATGGATCGAGGGCGATGGAACCCGGGATTAAACGAGATGGACCACGAACTGCGTGACGTTCACACCCCGGAAGAGTTGTACGATTTCTTAATCAACAGGCCATGACACACGCCGAGCATACAGCGTTCGTGAACTTCGCCGTCGCCCTTCAGCGGTACAACGTGTTCGACGGTGATCAGTTGTTGAGTAAGCGAGCGGCATTCAACAGGGTTTACGACAGGCACAGCACTTCGCAGATTGATCTGCTCGTCAGCAACCATCACCCAACCCTCCGACTGGAGCCCCGTCCGGAATACGACAAGGTGCAACAGGTACATGCAGCCATTGACGCAGCGACGGAGAAGGCCATCAAGCAACAGGCCATTGTCATCGCCAGGCAGTACAAGGGCGAGATGAGTTTCAACTCGACCATCACCCTAATGGTTCGGGGAATGAAGTGGATGATGGAGAATCCGGATGTTATCGAAAACTCGGTGAAAGAAATTTTGAAGCGACAAGGGTTGGTTCGCCTCTCACCGCCCCGCTTCAAAACCCCGGCCTAGGTCGGGGTTTTTTGTTGCGTACAAGGGACTAAAAAGAAAGGCCGCCTTTTGATGGGCGACCTTTCAGCCATGAAAAAGAAAGGAGGGGTACTACTGCTTGGATTTACTGCGTGATTTCTTGGGGGGGACTTCTGTCGTCGGTTCGGGGGCCGGGATGATGGGATCAACATCCATGCCTGCGGGTTGATCCGGTTGTGCCTGTTCGGGGTTCGCGTCCGGTTGGGGTTCGGAATCGGCTTCAACCGTGGGTTCAACCGGCTGATCGGGCACTTCAACCGTATCGGTGCTGGCTGTGACTTCAGCAACGGGCTCGTCCTGTGGTTCAACAGGCGGCGGTGTCGTGTCGGCCACTTCAGCCATGTCCGGCGGTACGTGCATGTGTCCGTCCGGGCCGATACCGTGCAGGCGTTGAATGCCCCTGTGGTTTGCCGGATCGTTGTTGGTGGATGCGTGATCGACATCGTATTCGATGCCGTTGACGGTGAACTTACCGTCCTTTAGGATCTGTTCCAGGTTGCTCATTGACTTTCTTTTTGAAGGTGAATAATGACTTGATGCGGTTCCAGCGTTCGATCCGTTTCTTTACCCGAAGCAGTTTTCCCCGCTTGATCTCAAGGTCGATGGCATTGACCGACATTTCCAGATCCATCGCCATGAGTTGCTTACGTTCGACCATCTGGCGTTGCTGTTCGTTTTGGCGCTTGCGAATATTTTCATCGTCGATAAACACCTGATTTACCAACGTCAGGAGCGCCTTCATCGACACTCCGAGCGTCTGCGCGTACTCTCTTAACTGATCTTCTGCTTTCATCTGATGTGATTTCGTTGCACTTTGGAGTTGCAAATATACACCCGGAGTATTCATAATGCAAATAAAATTATTAACATTATTCGTAAATTAATACGGGTGATGTATATTTGCAGACATGAATTAAACGGAAGAGGACAATGAGCGAAACAGCAAAGCAAGCGGCAATGGAGTTCAAGCGGGACATGCAAGGACTCGTAAACAGTAGTGAAGAAATCGACAAGATTTCCATGAGCGTTAACGGCGGACCCGAAGTGGTGATCGCGGAGAAGAAGCAGTTGGAAGACAACATTTCCCTGCGGTGCGCGTCGGGTGCGTCCGGTAAGTCCGAGGAGTTTCTGCCGCCGCTGCACCTAGTATGCCACAATGACGAGTTCCGTCCGAACATGAAGTTGATCGAGGTCAAGAACGGGATTGCACAGGCTACCAACGCGCACATGATTGTGAAGGTGAACCTGATAGAGGCATCGAAACTCACCGCTGACCAGGTTGACATGCTCAACGGAAGGTACGTCCACATGGAAGTGTGGAAGGAAATTCACAAGTGCGAGATGATCGAACTGTCGGAGGATTACATCGTGTGCTGGAAGAACGGTATCAAGAAGATTTTCGAGTACGGCGAACCGAACGGCGAATTTTTCAGCATCGACACCATTATCCGTAACTGCAAGGAGGCCGGGGAAGAGCCGCAACGTCTTGTCGGGATGAATGCCAAGTACATAGAGATTCTGCACAAGATTTTCGGTTCTGGTACGATTTACTTTTCGTTTTCGGCTGCGAAGCACGGGATTATCTGCTTTCCCGGCGAGGATTCGGGTATGTTCGCCCTACTCATGCCGGTAACGACCGATGGCGTCAACAGGTATATGTTTCTCACGGATTAGTTACTCACATGATACGACCACTCTCTACTCAAATCCTAGTCATACCTGATAACTCCGATGAAAAGGAACAGGTTAGCGTTGGCGGGATCATCATTCCGTCAGTTGCCCAGCGCAAGTCAGGCAGCGAAATCAAGACAGGCATCGTGGCCGCCAAGTCACAGAACCCGCCGCCCTGGTGCCCGATGGAGGACATCCATGTAAGGCACCGTGTTTACTGGCGCAAGGGTGCGGGAGTTCCGTACACCGACAGCGAGACGGGGGCCGAGTACCTTATCCTGGATTACTCTGAATTAACAGGCAACGACTGATGGTACTGACGGCTGCTGATATGAAGTCCATTCATCCGGTCAACAACCGGGTAGTGGTGCGACCGCTCATTGACACAACCAAGCGGCATGACACTTCGCTTGACTTGATGGTTCCGACGATGCAGGGAGAGGCATTCGACCAGTTCAGGAACGCCCCGATAGTATGCGAAGTGGTTAGTGTTCCCCGGCGACTGTTCTGCGCTACACGGAGAATCGCCTACGAATCGGTGGTGGAGATGGATCTGGATATCAAGACCAAGATCGAACTCATCCGCCAGCGCCGGCAGACCAAGTACACCGAGACCACCATGATCGACAGCGTGGTTCCAAACACGATGATGTGGCATACGCCCGTACAGGTCAGGACAGGTGACACCGTATGGGTGAACGCCAACGCCATAATCCAGGCCGCTACCAACGGCATGATGGTGGAGGATGACGGCCAGAAGTTCTACCTGATCCCATACGAGGATCTGTACCTGAAAAAGTCGCCCGACGGAGTAACCATGCTCAACGGATGGGTATTGGCCGCCCCTGTGGAAGAATCCCCGGACTGGGCCGACCGGCTGGAGAAGGCGGGACTGGTCGTACCGGCACACCTGAAGAAGCAGCCGTACAACGATCGGTTGGCCGTGGTTCGATACATCGGAGATCCGGTGCAATATCTGCGGGTCGGTGATGACCAGCGGTTTGACCCGCCTGACGTAGCCGAGGGCGACATGGTTCTGCTCAAGCGCCGGGTGAACCGTCGGCTGGAGCCGGGAGCGAAGTTCTTTGCGAAGGATAATATTGACTACATCGTGACGAGACGTTGTGAGTTTAGGGCGGTGGTAAATTGATGAACTATGAGCACACACCCCGAAGAAGATGAGAACCACCACCCCTATTCCTTGCAATCCCATTTCACAGGCGGTACTTTTGTATCGCTTGTATTTCTGTTGTGATGAATGAACCTGACCCCTGCTACTGAGAAGTGGCAGGGGTTGACTTTTATACAAAGTATGGAAATAAAAGATGAAGGGTGTTCAGTATTAAACACGATGCTTACGGCAGATCAACGGCATGAAGTGGCAAGTGAAATTGCCGAATCAATGCGTGGCATGACAATATTTGAATGGAGTGATTACATGAATAAATTAATACACCCAACTTATAAACAATTAAATACAAGCAACATGGACGAAAAATTAAAAAATGAAATCCCCATGATTGACTCATGGATGATTAATTTCTGCAATCTAAAGTCAGATATTGAAATGCACACTTCCCGGCTGATCAATAAAACGACCGAGAGTTTTGGTGCGGAAAAGCTGGAGCTCCCGCCGCCGGCCCCTCCTATGAGTTCAGACAATCCATCCAAGGCAGAAAAGATGCAGTATGCACTTAGTGACCTTATCCGTATTACTGAGATTTTGCGCATCGCCGTTGACAGAATTGAGAGGTTCGTGTAACGCCATTCTGCACCATGACCAAGCCCACCGACAACATCCAGCACTTCTCCACTTGGCTCTACGACCCCGACGACCCGAACCTGGTTGCCACCGTTGAGGCGGACATTGAAGAGTTCCGTTTCACCTGCCCGGACAAGGAGCGGCTGATCAAGTACACTATCTGGTGTTATGATCCGCATACGGATCTGTTGAAACTGTTCGTGCACGACTTTAGCAGGAGAAAGTACGAATCGGGGATTAAGGCTGGTTTCATGCTGAACCCCGATGGTAAGTTCGACCCATGGGTTGAGGACTGCATGGTAGGGGCGAACGAACGATACAATGATGCCTTGGTGGCGTTCGTGACAAGGTTTAATGTGGCGGACCTACCGGCGTATGTGATGTACCGGGAGATATTCTTCACCGAGATGAAGGCCACGATGGTCGCGGGAGACAGCAAGGCCAAGCGCGAGGCGATGGCGAATGCTGAAACCGCCCGAGTTCGACTGATGGAACTTGAGCGTCGCTTGTTCACCGGTGACGAGGTGCTGGAGATTCGCAACGCCCTCTACGTTAAGGCTGAGAAAATGCTACTCCAGCTTCGCCCCGAAGCGATGGCAAGGGCGATTGAGAAGAAAGAGTTAAACATGGCTGACCCGTACTTCAAGAAGAGGGGGAGGCCGAGGAAACAGAAGGAGGAATAATATGGAAAAGATAAACCTATCCGATGCGTTTGAATTGATCGGAGATCGTAAAACCACCTTGCATGATTTGCCAACCGAAACTGAGGCAGTATGTTTTCTAATGGGCTACAACCTCGCCGTTGACAGGGCAAACGAAGAGGCGGAAGAGAAAGTACGCCTTGCCAGAATTGGATGCGGTGCTCCCGAAACCCACTACACCTCAGAGAAAATCAAAGCCCTGTTGCACCGCGTCGAAGCCCTCGAACGCAACGCCATCATGCAGGGACAGGATGTGGTGATCGGAGACCCCGAAAACGGCCCATCCTTCCTGCCTACCAAGATTCACAAGGTATGTGGATAAAGACCTCCGACCGGCTGCCCGAAGAGTTCGTCACGGTGCTGTTCTATATCCCCGATGCACACTACGCCTTGCAGGGTTATCGCGTCGGGAATAAGTGGGTGGCCTATCAATGGTGCGAGAAGTACACGGGCGTCACGCATTGGATGCCCGGACCTGAATTGCCGACAGAATGAGCATCCCCAGGCGATATCTACGATGGAGTTGCATCTCCGGTCATGAGCACCGATACAGGTGGATCGCCGAACTCTGTATTTACTGGCATAGACTGTTCAAGTGAGTTATACCTACTCCCCACCGGACCCCTATGTATGGCTGAACGTTGGAGATCCAAGTCTCTTCCCCATCCGCATCGACCAACTCGATGTGATCCGGCGCACCTATCGGCAGTACGGACTGACCGAACCGACCGACTGGCCTGACCCCGAACTGGTGGACGGCTACGGTCTTCCCCCGGACAAGCAGAAGTTCCAGCGTGAAGTCATCCCGCAGGCACTCCACGACCTCGAACGGTCGATCCGCAACGACCTCAAGCCAACGGGAAAGTCCCGCGAAATATCCCCGGTCCGCCGGGAGTTGACCCTTATCGACCGTTTCTGGGCTGAGATGGACGCCAACCAGGAGAAGTACGCCGCAGAGATCGAATGGCTGGAGAGGATGTGGTACTACCGACTGATGGGCAAGCACCTGTATATCAACGGCAAGCACACCTATATCACCGGGGCGTACTGGTATTTCCTCAACTTCTGGTATCTCAACGGAAACGTCCTTCCTGAGTATCGTGACCGTGACCGTCGGTGGAGCATGGGGTTGAAGTTCTGCGAAGTGGACACAACCACATTCGCACGTATTGACCCCGACACCCACGAACCTATCGCAGAGGAGGACGGCACGTACCTGATGCGTGACACCGGACGACGCACCATCATGGGTCCGCTGTTCAGCAAGGCCCGCCGGGTAGGTGACACCTCGCGTATCGAATCGGCATGGGAGGAGTTCGCTTCGAGGACGCAGGGGGGCAAGGTAGGCATTCAGGCCATGGATGAGGACACAGCCGAGACTGTGTTTCAGGAGCACCTTGTCTATCCGTTCCTGAAAATACCGGTATTCTTCAAGCCCGTGTGGGATGCTGCCGGCGGACTGATGCCAAAGACTACCCTGTTGTTCGACGACACGGACAGCGTGAGCGAAGGGCTGCACTCTATCATCGACTTCGCAACGTCGAGCAGCAAGGCCGCATACGACGGGAAGTACCTGCATAGGTTGCACCTGGACGAGGCTGGGAAGTTTGCCCGTAACGACATCAACGACGTGGTGGGTGTGGCGAAGTTCTGTCTGGCCACCGGTGCCGGGAGCAAAATACACGGATTGGCTTCGGCCACAACGACGGTGGACGAGGTGGAGGATGAATCGGCGGGAGAGAACTATCGCAAGCTCACCGACCTGTCGCATTACCAGTTCCGCGATGAGAACGGTCAGACTGCATCGGGAATGATCAACGTGTTCTTCCCGGCCAGCGACGGATTGCAGGATTTCATTGGTCCATACGGAGAGTCTATCCCCGACAAGCCTACTACTGAACAGGCAATGTTCATCGGACGTGACTACGGTGCCAAGAAGTTCATCGCTAACAAGAAAGCTGAGTACCGCCGTGCGAAAGACTGGGACGGTCTGGCTATCTTCACCCGCCAGCACCCCGAACAGTTCTCCGACTGCTTCACCCCACCTCCCAAGGCACAGCGGTTCCGCCGGGATCTTATCGAGGACCGTATCGAGTGGCTCAAGCAGAACCCGACGGTCAACGCTATCCCCGGCGACCTGGTGTGGCTCAACGGGGTGGACAGCAAGGTACAGTTCGTTCCGAACCCGGACGGTAGGTTCCTTGTGAGCCGTCACTTCATGCCCGGAGAGACGAACCAGATTACCCGGTTCCAGGATACCTATATGCCGCGTGACCCGACCCGGTTCGTGGCGAGCATCGACACCATGGGGTTGAACCAGCCAGTCGGTCGCAAGTCCAACGGTGGTATCGTAGTTCGCTGGAGGCGTGACATGATGCTCGACCCCGAACACAAGGCCAACGACGAGATCATCAGCGACAGGGTGATCATCACCTATAAGTACCGTCCTGCCACCGTCGATGAGTTCAACGAGGACGCCCTGATGTGCTGTATATGGTGCGGGGCCATGGCGTATCCGGAACGCAACAACGCCAACACCATCCATCACTTCAGACGTCGGGGCTACGAGGGGATGCTGCTCTACGACATGATCAAGGGAAAGAAGTCCAACGAGCCGGGATGGTGGAACGGTCGTGGCCGTGTCGTGGACGACATGATCACCCTGATGGTGCAGGACATCAACAACAACATTAACCGCCACTTCCATATCGACTTGCTGGAAGAGTTGCTGCGGTTCGAGGATCGCAAGTCGCTCACCAACCTCGACCTCGCAGCGTCGTATTTGGGCACCCTCATCGCTGAGAGGAACCACTTCTTCCGGGGAGCAGAAGCAGCCATGGTCGACTGTGACGTTACCGGGTTCAATCCATGGGATCCGACGGGGTGAAAAAGCACATACATTGATAATACGACCCATAGAATTGAAGACGGCGAACAGATTCATTGTCGAAAACCACAGGCACCATAAGCAAGTGCAGGGGCATAAATTCTCTATCGGGTTGTTTGACAACGATAAACTTGTCGGTGTTTGCGTATGCGGCAGACCCGTATCGCGGCACATGGATAATGGGTTTATTGGCTCAGCCGGTAAGCGCAGACCGGCCAAGAAGTATTAACGTCGGGATTGCGCTTACCGGCACATTATGAGGAGTAATTTTTTATGAAACTGTTTTTTGTAGGAATCCATGATAAAGAAGATTTAAAACCTCTTGATATAATTTCAAAATCAGGAAAGATAATCAGTAAAGTGGAAAAGCAATTAGGTGTAAAAGGGATCAGAACCAACATGGCCGATATGGATAGAATGCCTGTCGGTAATGAAATTGATGAAGAAGCTGTTAAATGGTGGTATAGGAATGAAGTGGAAGTTGGTGATATTGTAGTGTTACTTGGAAAATTCGTGCATGACAATTTCCATTACGCTCCTGGCCCGAGGTACATTAAGCTACCACACCCCGCTTCATCATTATTTCATGGAACAAAGACACAGGAAGCCTATGTGAACAAGGCTGTAGAGAAGATAAAAAATTATTACTCATAATTTGGAGGTAACACGCCTTTGTACGGACGGCACAAAAAATTCATGCTCGGCATTATATTCCGCCGCGGCACGGGTGGCAAGGGAGTTGGGATATGATGCTATTATAACATACATCCTTAAATCAGAAATAGGGTCATCCCTAAAGGCTTCGGGTTGGATTTGTGATGCAAGGCAATGTGGTGGAATAAAGTGGAAGCGCAATGACGGCCACAGGACAGATACCATTGAAACGCTTTTTGGGGAAGAAAAGAAGTATCCCAACGAATTAAAACAGAGGTGGATAAAAAGATTCAGAATTGTTTAACGCAATACGGGAACTCATGGAAAAGCCAACATTTACTGAAGTAAACAAGCAAACAAGGATTTACTACTTCCCCACCGGGACTATCAAAGTAGTGGACGTTATCAGTATTAATGTCAGCAAATCGGGTACCCACCGAATCAACACGGCAGACGGTAAAAAACACATAATACCGTCCGGGTGGTTGCATATTGAATTTGATGCCGCAGAGTGGACGTTCTAAGTCGGACAGTGTGGCTCCATGCTAAACCCTGTGGCATAGTCCCCCATACACCTTGATAATCCACCTGCCGTATATTACCTTTGTGCCAAACATACACTCATGGCACGAATCAACCAAGTGAAGCGGATCAACGTAGCCACCGCGTCATTTCCCTACACGATCAATCTGAACTCCGACTGCAAGCGGTACAAGTTGTACGGTTCGCTCGCGGCACTCGCATCCGACTACACCATTACTTATTCAGGCACTCCGGTCGAGGGCATGAGCGTGGACTTCGACTACAACTGCACGGTGACAACCGACGGTTCACACACCTTCGTTCTGTTCGGAACCAGGCTACCGCAGATTCTCCTTCAGCACAAGGTCAAGATCCATTGCGAATATTCCAACTCAGCGTGGACGGTATTCTTCCTGGTGTCGTGGGACGCATTCACCGGAACCGCCGGTAGCATCGTCGTTGTCGGGACGGGAGGAATCAGCCCCCTGGCTCCCGGAACCGCCGGCAAGGTCGTTATCGACAGCGGCACAGCGTTCGCGGCAGTCGCACTCACTGGAGATATTACGGTATCCGGGGCAGGGGCAACGGCTATCGGCGCCAACAAGATACTCGCATCCATGATCAAGGCGGGTGAGATCGACAACGATCATATCAAGGCCGCAGCCGCCATTGCCGTGAACAAGCTGGCAGCACTTACCGCCAGCAAGGCAGTGATCACAGACAGCAACGGGTTCCTAATCCCAAGCGCAGTCACCCCCACCGAACTCGGATATCTGGCCGGAGTAACCAGCGCCGTGCAAGATCAGATCGACGGAGTGGCCGCAGACCTGACCAGCGAGGCCGCCCGACTGGATGCCGCTATCGTAGCAGCCACGGGGTTGACTTCACATACAGTCATAACGACCGACACCACGGCCACCGCAGCCGCCCTCAAGAGTTCGTACATCGCAGATACTTCCGGAGGGGCGGTGTATCTGACCCTTCCGTTGGGGTCAACGTTATCCATCGGGGCTACGGTGAAGTTATTGAGGATCGGAGGCAACGACGCCGGACTGGTGCCCGGAGGATCGGACAAGATTTACCCGGCGACATCGTACACATCCGACGCGGCGAACGTGAAGTGTTCGGGCACTGGCAAGAGCATCACCGCCGTACTCAGGGCAGTAAACGAATGGCAGGTAATTCAAGCCGACTAAGATATGATCGCAATCAAAGGCTTCGACACCCGCAGTTATCTCATCCTTCAGGAACCGGACCCGGCACGCAAGGATGAGAACTACTACAAGACGAATATGCTGGCCATGTACGGCGAATGGCTTAACAAGGCCAGCACCGTAGGATACGCCGGAATATACCGCATCGACCTTCTTAGGGCATACGCCAACGGCAGCCAGCCCGACGATCCCCTGCGCAACACCAACCCCGAACCGCCGGGGGCGATCCTGGACGTGAACGGGAATCCGATACCGAGCACGGACACCGATCCGGATCCAACCTTCAACCCCCGTCACGAAGTCTGGCAGATATTCTCACCGGCCAACAAGATCGTCGAAGCCATTGACGGTAAACTGACCAAGCTGGACTACGATGTTCAGTGCGACCCGCTGGATTACGCAACTAAGATGTTAGTTGAGGATTCAAAGTTGCTGGCATGGCTGTTCAAAGAGAACCAGGAAAAGATTGCACTGGCAGAACTCATCGGAGGGGTGCAGACCGATAGGCCGCCGTTTATTCCCGAAGAGCCGGAAGACCTGGACATGAACGAAGAAAAGTTCCTGCCGGATCATGCCATGTACGCCGAGCAGGTTGTCAAGCACACGTTCGATATTTCCCACTGGTCGCCTACGATGGTCAAGATGTTCATCCGCGACCTGTTCATTATCGGCTACGGTTGCACCCGAGATGAATACGACCCAGAAACAGGAAAGATCGTAGAGCGTTACGTGGACCCGCGCAACGCCGATATCCAGCCGTCACAATATCCCGATCACCGGGACAGCGAGAGGGCATGGCACTTTGAACTGTGGAACCTGTCGAGGGTTCGCCAACATTTCCCCGACAAGCCGGAGGAATGGTTTAAGAAGGTGGCCACCAGTTCGTGCGGGATGTTCGGCAACCCCATGGGCACCGACTTCAATACCTACTATGATAAGAAAGACCCCTACGGCCAATGGATGTACGACCGGTTCAAAGTTCCCATCATGTACGGGGAGTGGATCGACATCGACAAGACCAAGGAAGTTAAGGGCACCACGAAGTTTGGTCGTTCTGTCGTGAAGGAAGTTCCCCTGAACAGCAAGGTGGCGCAGGACAAGACCGTTCGGTTCACCGAATCCAGGGTCAGATATGGCGCCCATTGGGTGATGAATACCGAGGACGTGTTCGAGTACGGACCCGCCTATGAGAATAGCGAATACCTCACATACCACTGGTACACGTATCCAGGCAAGAGCAAGCTGGAGCAGATCGTTCCGGTACTCAAGCAGATCGAGGATCTGTGGGACAAGTACCGCGAATTACTGCGCAACGCCAAGGGCCGGGGAGACATCATCAACCTGGACCGGCTGAGTGGAACCGGCAAGGCCGGAGAACCGTTGCAGGTCACGGCCAAGAAAGCATACCAGCGGTGGCTGACAACCTACACCCTGTTTGTTCGTGGCGTGAATATCGCCGGTAACTTCGACAACACCCCTCCGTTCAACCAGACTGAGGGTGGTATGGGTACGCTGTTCCAGGAAGTCATGCTTGGATTCAAGAATGCCTTTGAGATGATCGAAGTCATATCCGGAATCAACCCGCTGACCTACGGACAGAGCACCGATCCCAACGCCCCGGTGACAACAACCAAGATGGCGGCGGCATCCACCAACAACGTACTTCAACCATTGGTGGACGGCATGGTTTCGGTGAAGCAGTTGGCTGCCGAGAACATCGCACGGTGGGCGGTCATGCTCATCAGGGGCAACGAGTTCTCCCGCAAGGCGTATTCACAGGTTGTTGGTGAATACGGCATCCAGGCACTCATCGCAGGGTCGAAAGGAGTCAAGCGCCCCGGATCGAAGGAAGTTGACGAGGCCGACTACGGATTCAAGATGATCCCGCGCCCGGACGACATGGAGAAGCAGTTCATCCTTCAGAGCGTGCAGGCAGCAATTACCCCGAACGCATCGGGCGACCGGGAGATCAGCACCGCCGACGCCAACCGTATCATATCTATGGTGGCATCCGGAACCCCGGCCAAGACCATCTTCTATTACTTCGAGAAAGCCCGCCGCAAGCAGCGCAGTCAGGCCATGCGCGACAAGATCACGCTCATGCAGCAGCAGAGCCAGTTGAACCAGCAGGACAGCGCAGCGGCAGCACAGAACGCATCGGCGCTGGCTGACAAGACCCACGGACAAAACATGGAGTTACAGCGGTTGAAGAACGAAGGTCTGATTGGCAACACCCAGTTGCAGGAGACCACCCGTGCGCAGAAGGAAAAGGACGTTCAGGATCTCAAGAACCAGGGAAAGGCAGAGGAGAAGATACTGGACAAGGCGGCACCGGTGGAGGCAGAGTAGGCCATACACTTGATAATACGTTTAGCGTATTGTATTTTTGCGCTTGCATCATAACATAAACAAGCAAGCGTATGTCACTATCACAGTTAACCGATGAATTGAGGAACAAGGCAGCGGCACCACCCGCTGAACCTCCTACTCCTCCCGCCGAGCCACCGACGCCCCCGGCTGAACCTCCTACACCGCCAGCAGAACCTCCGGCGCCGCCCGCCCCCCCTGACCGCCTTGGCATCCTGGGTGAGGCGTTCGGACGGACGTTTGCCAGCGACGATGAGTTCACACAGTTCAAGGCCGACATCGACGCCCATCCAGAACGTGAGGCCGCATGGCTGCGCGAACGAGAAGAACTCGAAGCCGGACTGGATGAATCGAAGTTGTACCCCAACGAGCAGTTCCGTGTCGCGGCCAAACTCCTGATGATGTTCCCGGACAAGAACCCCATCGCCATGAGCGAGATGCTGACTATGGACGGGAGCAAGGCATACATCAACGACCCGGTGAACGTGCTGGCCCTGTCACTCATGCTCGACAACCCGGAAATCTATCCGGACAAGGCAACAGCCATGGAAGTGATAGCCGACAAGCATAACCTCACCCGCAACGATGACGGTACGTGGGATATGAGCGAGACTGTCAAGCGGTCGATCCAGACCGAAGCCAAGGCAGCGGTTGGAAAGTTCAATGAACTCAAAGAGAAAGTTCCCGCCCCGGCCAAGGTTGACCTGGCCGGCAAGCGCGCAGAGAAACAACAGGCCGAACAGGCCCGCCAAAATAAAGTCACGGAAGATTCCAAGACGTTCTTCACCAAGACACTCCCGGCATCCCTGAAAGCAATCGAGATCCCGGTAACAGTTCAGGGTGAGGACGGCAAGGAGACGACCGAGACCGTGTTTTCCTATACCATTCCCGAATCCTACGCCAAGTCAAAATCAGTGCAGGATGTTATCGAAGCAGTACGGCAGGACAAAGTGCGGAACGCAGCCGCTTGGACGCCCGAACTCGAAGCACAAACGCTGAAAGAGACAAGTGAATTGCTTAGTGCCATGTACTTCTACCGTAACCGGACGGACATTTACAAGGCGCTGGCAACCGAACTCAACACGAAGTTCACCGATGAAGCCTGGGCCAAAAAGCACAAGGTTCGTCCGCTGCGTGTCGAGGGAACGGTTCACACACCAACGGCGGAGGAACAACAGGAGAAAGCCAACCTTTCCGAGGCGGCCAAACGTATAGGGATCACACTACCAACCTAGTATTCACAATCTAACTCGCACAACTCATGGCAGTAGATAACAAAGCGATTGCCCACTGGAGATCAGCAGACATCGCAACAACGCTCGAAGCCTTCGCCAATTACCCGCAGATTGTTCCCGACCTGCGTGAAGCAATGGGGCAGGGCATTTACATGACCGACATGATCAGCATGATGAAGAACGACAACAACTTCGTTGCTTCCGAATCCTGGTCTGCCGCAGAAAGAAACCCAATCTTCCGCACGATGACCATCGGCAACACCGTTACTGGTGGCGCATCAGCCGGAGCATCCATCACGTTCAACCTCGCCGCTGGTGACGTTGACCAGTATCATCATTCCTATCCGCGTGCCGGAACCCGCTTCATCGTCGGATCGGCACAGAATCCCCGCGAATTTGAGATCCTGACTGTCACCCCGACAGGGGGGGCCGACGGCGCAACCATCGTGGCTTACCAGGTGAACTCCACCGAAGCCACGGCAATCACCCCGAACGCGTACATCGGCGCAGGCAAGACCTTCATGCTCAAGCCTGCTGTCAACGCCGCCCCCGGTACTGCCGGCACCACCCCGACGCTGACCGGATTCACCGACTTCACGTTCTACACCTCGATCCTCAAGGATGCGAAGGGATGGGAGAACGGTGAGTTCGCCCGTATGAAGTGGTTCCCCGTTCTCGAAGGACAGAAGATGTACTCGGATGAGATCGCTCACATCGACGCAGACCTTGACATGGCGATGGAAGTTGCCCTGTGGGTGGGAGCCAAGAACACCAATACCTCCAACATTGTCCAGACTTCTCTGGCGACCGGAGGCAGCGTGGTCAACCCCGGAACCGTCGGCGTGTGGAACCATATCCTCGACCGCGGGTACAAACTCGACTACAACAACACCACCGACTTCACCATGGAACATTTCTATGAACTGAAAGAGTACGGCCAGAGTGTTGGTCTGCCTTCCGGCAAGTGGATGTTCTCTCATGGTGGTGCCCTTGGAACCCGCATCGAGAAGTCCTGCAAGGGGTACTTCACCAACAACACTGGATCGTTGACCGATATGTTCCTGGCTGACGCCGGGGGCGGGTACAAGAACTTCAGCATTGGGTTCAAGACCATCCAGATCGGCGGACAGGTGATCACCCTGCACCCGAACTCGCTGTTCAGCAACCCGCTGATGCTCGGCATCTCGTCCTATGGATTCGACGATGCAGCCGCATTCTTCCCGCTGATGGACGTAACCACCCGTGACGGTCGCGTGCCGAACCTGTCTATCAAGTACCGTGGCCTGGGCGGATACAACCGCAAGCGTGCCATCGCACCGTTCCGCGGTGTAGCTGGTCCTGACTTCGCCGGCCCGGTCGTCCTCGAAGGAGACATCTCCAAGATCCATGCAACAACCGAATTTGGCGTCGAGTTCCTCGAAGCCTGGAGGGGTGGCGTGGTGTACAACACTGACATTACCAACGCTGTATAGGCGACGCAAGGGGCGGGTACTAATGCCCGCCCCTTCATTTTTTCATTTATTCACCAACAAAAATCACAAGCAAATGTTCGACGTAAATGGTGTTTATCTTGATCTGAAAACGATCAAGTTCCAAGGTCCCACTCACAAATGGGAATACTACCCCGGCAACGACGAAGTGAAAAAACTGTTCGCCCGGGTATGGAGGGATATCGACGAAAGATTCCTAAACCAGCACAAACCTGTTATCTTCAAGACCCCATCCATCCTCACCATGGGATCCGGGGGCAAGGAAGGATCCCGTAGCCGTGGCTATGGATTTCCCCGGTCCTGTTCGATCAACGTTCCCAACCAGGGGAAGGTTCGCATCGACTGGTACGACGACAAGAAAATAGAAGGTGGAAGGACACAGTACACCCCGGTCACGTTCAAAGTCCGGCAGGAACAGAAGATGATGGTCCTCGACGAGGGCGACATCGAACTCATCCTGGCTATGATGATCATGAATCCGCACCTGGCTATCGGCAACCGGGCAGGCATCACATTCCTGGACGATCCCGAAAAGGACGCCATCACCTACGCAGACCTCGAAGCCAAGAACGCCACCGTGGCGTACTGGCTGTTCCGCCCCGAATCCCCGTTCTTCGAGAACGAGAACCTGTTGCGTACCCTAGCCATGGCTTGCGGGATCAACCCCGACGCCATGAGTGTGAACCTGATGAAGCAGAAGATCAGCGAATCGGTCAAGGCCGGAGAGAAACTAAACAACCCCGAGATCAACAGCACCGCCTTCGACAGGATGTGCCAGTCTATCCGCGACGGATCGGATACGAGCGACGTGGAACTGTCGGCCACCGTCAACCGTGCCGTACAACTCAAGGTTATCAAGTACATCGAGGAGGAGTATTGCTGGAAGCTGCTCAAGGAAGACAAGAAAACTCCAGCCAAGACTATCTGCCGGGTTCCGCCTCAGAGTGGATCGGACAAGGCCAGGCAGATTCTCAAGAAACACCTGCAAACCAACGCAGACGACCTTGAACTCATCGAGATGAGCGTGGACACTGCTCCGATGGACACGAAGTTCGAGGTAGTCATCCTGTCAAAGCCATTGCCGGAACCCGAAACGATGACCGAGGAGATTGTCGCAGAAATCCCGTGGCCCGACATGCGCAAACTCTACACCTACTTCGGTGAAGACGGCACCAAGGGCAGCAAGGATCAGATCATTCCGTTCCTTGTGGACAAGTTGGTGACGCAGCGCACCAAGGTCAACTTCAAGATTCGATAACCACACCAAGCAGTCCTCCCATACAGAGGGCTGCTTGCTTTATACCTCTTGATAATCCGCCTACTGTATATTACCTTTGCGTAAAAGTATAACCCAATGGCAACAGTCCTCACTCCCAAGTTTGCCCTTGCATTCGACATCGCGGCGGGCACATTATCCATTACCGACATAAGCACTTCCTGGAACTCCCTGTGCGAGGCCACTGTCCGGTTCACTCACGTAGATTCCGACACCATTATTTATAACGGGTCCGGATGGCACGCCACAACGCCCACCTGGTCAACGCCACCCATACACGGGTCAACCATCACCATTGACGACATCGACCTGCCTACTCTGCCTGACGGGCAGTACAAGATCGAATATTGGACCCGGACGGCATCGGGGGCTACTCCTGTGCTGACGACCCGGTACTTCACCCTGGCGTATGAATCACCCGCAGTAGTCATCGACTACGTGATCAGTTGTTCGGCCAGCACGCTCGTTACCGATATCGCATCGGACTTCTACCAGGTGTTCGGCGGGGTGACGGTATCGCCCACCATCACGTACTCGCACACTGTTATTCCCCCGGCTGGATCATCTTACACGGGAACCACCGGAACGACCGCCGAGAAGACCCGCACGTTCGGGGGCGGAACGGTAGAGGGCGAATGGATATGGACGAAGACATGGCAGATTATCGCATCGGTTGATCTGGCGTATTCTGTGAGCACCTGGGATGAGACCCATGCTACGGTGAGTGTGACGGATACGGTGGCCGGCAATGCCGATGCCGTGGTATCATGCAACACCACTGTCTGCGCACTGGCATCGTGCTACAAGAACCTGCTCGACAGGTGGAAGGCTTCACTGAACTCGAACTTCGCGTACCGTGAAGACAAGCGCGACACCGTGATCCAGGCCGCTGCAAGGTTCGTGGAACTGCTCAACGCCGAACGCTGCGGGGGTGACACCGAATCCATCGTTCTTGAACTGCAAGAGATACTCTCTGGTGAGAACTGCAACTGCACAACCGCCAGCACATCGGCCAGCGTAGCCGTGGCACCGTGGGGATACGTCACCGGAGCCATCACTTCGGCATCGACGTTCGTGTTCCACATCCAGACTACCAACCCGACAGCGCCCGACGGCAACAACGGAGACGCATGGCTGAATACCACCACCGGCGACCTGTTCAAGAAGTCAGCGGGAGCATGGACGCTCAAGGGGAACATCATGGGTGCGACCGGAGCAGCCGGAGCATCGAACACCAACACGCAGACCATCATCAGCGACATCAGTCACCGGGCAACTCCGGATAGCACATCGCCGACTGCCATCAGTTACTCGCTGGCCATGACCAACGAACTCTTCGCGTGGGAGGGTGACTGCGTGACGGGAGAATACGTGGTCGAACTGGCATCGAACGACAACGGCAAGACCATCGAACTCATGTACGACGGCAACGCCCTGGCCACATACTTCTGCGACGACCTGGTAAACTCCACCAACAACGTCCTGGTGGTTCGTTGGACGCTGACCCGATTGACCAACATCAGCCAGAACATCGAAGTTGAGATGCTCAGGGGCGGATCGCCGGGGTCGATCGTCGGGCCGGTGTTTCACGACAACTATTCGATGGATTTGTCCTCGTCGAAGAACATGGTACTCTTCGGCACGAACTCGGTGGGAACCGCCGCCGACATCACCGGAGTTGAGACGAAGATCCGCGTGTACAAGCGCGAGACTACGCTGATACCGGGTGGTTCGGCTGCCGGCAACATTCCGCTGTCGCAGTTGTTCACGGCCACCGAAGGACAGACGGAGTTCGTGGTTACGGACTTCACGGCCACCGACCACTACATCGTCATCATCGACGACGTACTCCAGGACGTGGGTATCGTCACCCGCTCGGGTCAGACGTTCACGTATTCCCCGGGGCTCGGTGCAGGTCAGAAGGTAAACATTATCAGAACTTATATCACAGCATGAGACGATATCTCATAGTGGCCCTGGTATTCCTGGGGCTCGGCGCACAGGCGCAACTCGGTGAATCGGTTATTCGGATGAAGATCCTCTCGGCAACGTTCGGGGGAACCGGAAGAGACAGTAATCAGTTGGTCCGGTATGGTCCCACCCTGTACCGGCTCACCCATGCAGTCACGGGTGTTCAGTCGCTCCAGACCGCCATCGACAGTTCGTGGGTGGAGGTGGTGGGGGATGGTGCGGGTGATGGGCTGTGGCAAGCAGTTGGGCAGAATGCGTACTATAAAAATACCGGAGAGGTGGGTGTAGGAATAACCAATCCGTCTGCAAAACTTCATGTCGTTACTGATCTGGAAACAGGACCGGCGCTTAAAGGCGTTAGTACGTACGAAGGTGGCACTGCAATATGTGGTCAGTCTGATAGTTCTGGTGGTTATGGAGGATACTTTACTTCAAGATATGGAACAGCTTTAACGGCTGGAAGTTCTAACGGTGTTGCAGCAGACTTTTACGGGCCTGTATATGTTGATAGCCTGTCAGTCAGAACACCGGTTCAAGACACCTCCACGAAGGTCGCCGTGTTTGATGCAAACGGGATGCTGAAGTACAACAGAAGTACAGCAGGGAAGTCTCAACTATGGCAGTACGACAGCGACAGCAACATAGTCAACAACAACCCAAACGGACTTGTTAGATTAAAAACAGTTGACGCTGTAAAGGCCGCACCGGATTGGGCGTTGGGATTGGGCGGTGACAGCAACACTATCATAAAGTACCCGTTCCCGGCAGTTTCAATCGGGGTACCATCGGGCGACACGACCGGGTGGGATGCGTTATGCCAGGGGCTGCTGATATGGAACCCGTCGGATTCATCGTTCTGGCAGAAGCAGTTGGTCATTGATACGACATGGGGTTCGCCTACCTATGGCGACACCATAGGGTGTCAGTGGGTGCAGCCGATTGATTCTGTGGTGTTGCAGGCGTGGCAGCATACGGCGGCAGGAACGATCATGCTCTACCCGGCTGATAAGGTTGGCGTGGGTACGTCTGCGCCGACATACAAACTTCATGTGCTCGGAACGGTGTATGGTCAGGATGTGATGACCGGGGTGCGGGGGTATTCGCCGGGAGGCAACGGAGTGAACGGGATAACACAGACAGGGATAGGTGTACAGGCACAGGCATCCACGGGTTATGGCGCATATATAGCAACGAACGGAGGCATACCACTATTTGCTGAATCAGATAAGGCCGTACCATTGGATTCTACGCTGATATTCAACGCAGCCGGTAAGTTGGGGATAGGAACTACGAACCTGGATTCTAACGTGACTGTAATGGGCAGCGGTCGGTTTACGAATGGTTTGAAAACGGGGTATGATGCTGTTATCAATGGGGTGACGGTGGGGAGGGGGAGAGGATCATTAACAGAAAACACGGCCATTGGTACATCTGCTTTGAGTAGCTGCACATCGGGGTCATATAATACATCAATTGGGTATGAATCTGGAAAATCTAATACAACTGGAAGTTCAAATGTATATTTAGGCTCTTGGGCAGGAAACAAAAATACGATGTATAGCGATAATACATTTGTTGGTTATTCAGCAGGATATAAAAGTTTAAATTCAAGCAACACGTATATTGGTTCATATTCTGGGTATAACAATACAAATAGCCAAAACACATTTATAGGTACTGAATCTGGATATGCGTCAACATCTGCTGCAGCAAGTACGGTTGTTGGATATCATGCCAATAGAAACGGAAATGCAAAATATGGCACACTTATAGGGTGGAATTCGGGATGTAACACCACCGGCTACTCCAACACCGCAGTAGGAGTAAGTTCATTATATAACAACACCACCGGCCACAACAACATCGCCCTCGGTGACAGTGCAGGGTATTCCTATACCACATTATCAAACCGTATGTACCTCGGTGCAAGGGACAGCACCACCACCGGGATATACTGGAACCGTACAACTGGGATAAACAAGGGTTATTGGAACGGGTCGATGAATATTAAAACCATCCCCACCGGAACCGGAACAGACAGCGTACTCACCACCAACAATGGAAATATAAGAAAGGTTCTCGTCACTTCGGTCGGCGGTACTCCGAGTCAATGGCACGAAGTAGGTGATGCACTATATTATACAGACGGTGCGGTAGGTGTTGGTACGAGCAATCCGCTTGAAACATTACACATTGAAGGGAAAACACGTACCAATGGATTGAGTGTATATTGGCCTCCCGATTCTACCGGGATACGCATGTATGATAAGTACGGCAAGTTGACAAACGAAATATATGTCACCGATAGCGCTCTTATGAACACGTTTGTTGGTTTTAATGCCGGTAAGACAACATTCAACAGATATGGTAATGGCAAAGCAAATACAGCAATAGGGTATGATGCTTTTAAAACAAATGTTTGGGGCGATTACAATACAGCTATCGGACAGAACGCATTAAAATACAGTACAACCGGGATAAGCAATGTAGCCATTGGACAGGCTTGCATGGAAGGTAATACCGATGGAACAGCCAACACCGCAGTTGGAACAGATGCTTTAATCGCCAATCGTGAAGGTTCATCGAATATTGCCGTCGGGTATCAATCCATGTTTTTCAATAAATCAGGCAGCGTTAATGTGGCTATAGGCATGAACTCCATGCGTTCAGATACTTCCGGCAGTCAGAACCTTGCCATTGGTTACAACAGTCTTTACAGCAACATTTCAGGAGACAGTAACGTGGCTATTGGTACTGGTGCGGGGAAATACGAAACGGGATCTAACGCATTCTACCTTAGTAACGTCGAACAGACCAATACCGCTAATGATAAAGCGTATTCGCTATTATATGGCAAGTTCAGCGGTGTAGCGGGTTCTAATGCAAATCAGTTTTTAACGGTGAATGGAAAGGTCGGCATCGGCACCACAGCACCCGATGCAAGGCTAACGGTAGCGAACAAAGACGGGGCGGTGCCTCAGTTTCGCACCTACACGTCCGTACTAGGCGAGGCCACTCCCAGCGACAGCCTAGGAATCTACTGCAATGCGACGGGCAAGGTCGGGATAGGGACGACGGCACCGACACAGAATTTTCAAGTAGGAACGAATATCCTTGCTGTTGACGTGGCAAATGGAAGGGTCGGGATAGGGAAAACAAATCCTTCTTACGTTGTAGATATAGTCGGCGCAGTTTATGGCAGCAATGATATTAATGGAAATCAGTTAATTGGCAGATCTAATTGTCAAAGTCCATTATTTTATCCAGTATCTTCAACAGGAGATTTGAACCTCGCCACCTATGCTTCCAATAACAAATCCATAGTGTTCAAACCAAATAATTCTGAAGTAGCAAGAATAACCTATGATGGTAAACTCGGCATCGGCACCACGGCCCCGGCTACGAAGGTCCACATAAAAGACGGGGCTATCCGGGCTGGAGTTGTGGCATATACAGAGATCGACAGCACGAAGGTAAAGTCTAAGGCGATACAGATGATCGCCGGAGACACAACCGGAAGCGGATCGACCGCTAATATAGGCCGGATACACTACTATAACGGGCATTTTTACGGGCTGATAGCCGGAAGCCCCCCGGCATGGAAACAGATCGACAATTAACACCCTTCACAACATGAACCCTTACCTGCTCATCCTTTCGCTGATCGATATGCACGACTTACTTATGGTCGGCGCCCCTGTGATTCTGGCTGGATTTGTCAGCCTGCAAACGTGGCAGGTGAGAACGATCTACCGAACCACGAAGATACAGTCAACCATGCTGGTAACGCTGGACGGGCTGGCAGAAAGCAAGGCGGATCACGAAAAGCGGATAGAGGCATTAGAAGAGGTAAAAGCGGAACATAAATTTTTGCGGGATAGCGGGATGTTGCATGGCTTCAAAAAAAAACAGGAATAGCAAAGGACTTCGATATAATGCAACAAGACATAAGGGTTTATAAATCATTACTAAACAAGCGAAAAATGAAAACCACAATCAGCATGATCCTGTTCGTCGTCACCATGACGGCGACAGCGCAAACGGTAGTAATCGGCAACCAAGAGTGGATGAAGACCAACTCGGTAGTCGGCGGTTACTGCTACAACAACGACCCGGCCAACTGCACCGTTATGGGCGCACTCTACACATGGCAACAGGCAATGGCTGGCGACACGACCGAAGGGGCGCAAGGTATCTGTCCGGACGGGTGGCATATCCCGACACTCGACGAAGCGCAGACGTTATTCGCCATCCTCGGAGGGCGTGATGTTGTCGGTCCAAAAATGAAGTCAGCAGGCAAGTGGGAGTTCGCACGAGCTACTTGCACCCCGGCGGCAAATAACTCTTCGGGATTCAGCGCGATCCCGGCAGGTACACGGTATTCGACGGGAACCTACACCGGCAACACGATCACGACGATGTGGTGGACTTCCACCAAAGTCGAGGGGACCGCCCCCGGCTACGAAGCGGCATACTACTTCGGGGTACGGTATGGCTCGACCGATGGCAAGATGGGGCAACTCTACGTCAACCCGGTACGGGCCCAGGGAATTTCGGTAAGGTGTATTAAAGATCAGGTGAAATGAAGCCTAAAGACACACTATTCAGATACCTGTTGGCTATTGCCATCAGCCTCGGATTCTTCGGATTCCTTGTTGTACTCGTAAGGTGGGCACTTCCGACAGAGAACAAAGACCTGCTTTACATCGTTGCTGGTGCGCTTATCGCATCCTTCAACACCATCGTCAACTACGAGTGGGGTTCATCCCGTTCATCGGCTGACAAGAACGATCTGTTGAGGAACAAGCCCCCCGACAACCCACCGGCGCCATGATAGATATAAAGATAAAACTCGAAAGCCTGTGGTCAAACGTATTGGCACTTATTATTTGTGTGGCGTTATTGATATGGCTTTTGGCGTCCTGCACTGTCAACCACTACCATTATACTTGTGACTGCCCAAAATTGAAAACAACCCCATTCCCTTATGGCGATTACTATCTGCCATATGGTGACCGTATGTTTGAGTTTTCCAACCCCATAAAGGACCCCAATCTTCTGTATATAGGTAAATGTGACAGCCTTATAACTCCGCCTCCAATGTTCAGACTAACTCCCGAATGGTCATACGATACGTGTGTGGGGATTAACAAACCCACGCCATGAAACTCACCGACACCTTCGACATCAGCGTGTTCGCATACTCCGACACGGCCAAGCGCCTCGGCATAGACAACACGCCCCCACCGGGAGCCATCGCCAACCTCGAAGCACTCTACCACAAGCTCATCGCCCCCCTTATGGCGATACTACCCGGAGAGTTTAATGTGACCTCCGGGTATCGTTGTGATAAGTTGAACGCCAAAGTCAAGGGCAAGCCGACCAGCCAGCACACCAAAGGACAGGCCGCCGATATCGAATACTTCTCTGACGGCGTAGAGAAAAACCAGGTTCTCTACGAAACGGTCATTGAATCCGGTTTGGACTTCGACCAGTGCATCAAGGAGTTTCACGATAGTCACGGCAATCCCCGGTGGATACACCTGTCGTACAACGAGGGCCACAACCGCAGAATGGCATTCACCATAACCTGACAAGCCATGAAAACAATCAACTGGCGAACAGTCGCCATCGTCGCACTTCTGATCGTAATCGGTGTTCTGATAGCCAGGATGTGCAGCACCCCGGCCACGGTGCAACACGACTATTCAGGTGTAATCGACAGCTTGAAGCAGGCAAACATCGAACAGGGGGCTGTGTTTGCAGCCAAATACGACTCCATTGACAGGGTTGTTTGCGAGAAGGAGCAGGCTGCAAACAACCTGCAAAGAAAACTTGAATACATCAGCGAAAAGTATTTGATCCTGCGGGGCCAGGAACCCAGCCACGACACCATCGTGCAGACCGTCGAGGTGTTTGATGGCCGGGAATGCCTGGAGAAATTGCCGGTAATTCAGGCGCAACTGGATATCAGCAATTCAATCAACGTGGATCTGCGAAACAAGATCATCATCAAAGACCGCCAGATTGTATCGCTTCAAAGCCAGTTCGACAAGAGCATATCAATCAACGGCCAGCAGGCGAAGGATATCAAGCGACTGCAACGCAAGGCAAAATGGAACCGGGCGTTGATATACGGAGAGGCCATTCTTGGATCCGGAATCGCAGTCTACTTTCTTACGCAATGATTCACCAACAAGCAGAAATATGAGCACCACAAAAGAAGAAATTGTTCAACAGTACATCGCCGCCAACCCCGGAAAGGGGCAGTATGTCATAGCCCGACTGATCATGACCGACCATCCAGAATTGTTCAACCTCATCGACACCGCCGCAAAGTATGTCGTTCGGGCAAGAGGTAGAACAGGCGCAGGAAGCATGGCATCGTTCACCTTATCCCGCGAAGATATCACACCTACACCCACCCCCGGTCGCCTGAGTGAAGACGACCTTCGTCGCAAGTACGATACGGTGTTCATTCTCCGGCAGAAGGCCGCAGAACTGGAGGTAGGATCGTTCTACACCGAATCAGACTTCATTCGCCAGTCCGGAATCCGGGTAGGACCTGGTTATCGGCAGGCACTCGACCACCCCGACTTCGCCAAGTACAAGGGCAGGGGAGGAAACACTACCTATTGGGGGCATCCCGAATCAATCGCCAAGATGAAACACGAAATGATACTGTCATGAGCAAGATCACAGAGGATCAACTTCGCGGCAAATACAGCGAGGAATCCATAGAACTTCAGCGCCAACTCCGCGACCTTCAGGCACAGGTACACTCCTACCGACAGGATCACGGTCAGTTGGAGGTGTTCTTCAAGCGGGCGGAAGATAACATTCGCCCCATGACGCCATTACCTGTCAAGTATAAGGCGTCCAAGTCCACCAGTCCGTGTGTAGCCGTCATGCAGATATCCGACGGGCACATGGGAGCCGTGCAGATCGCCAGCGAGATCGAGAACTTCAACGAGTTCAACCCCGAAATATGCCGGTCCAGGCAACTCACATACGCTCAGAAGTTTGTAGAGTGGGTTCAGATGCACCGGAGCGCATACACCATTCCGGAGTGTGCCGTGCTGGTGACGGGGGATTTGATGTGTTTTCCAAAAGGAACTCCAATAACACTGCACAATGGTTGCGTAAAACCAATAAATGAAGTTAAGGAGGGTGATACGGTATTGAGTTTTCCTGAACCAAGAAAAGTAATGTATGTCCATTGTAGGGAGTCTAAACCAGAAGAAATATTACTGAAAGTAAAAATATGTAAATCAATACCAATAACAGCGACAAAAGAACATATCGTAAAAAGATTGCCAAGGGAAAAAATAGAAACTGGATGGAACCCTGGAGGGAAAAGAGGCATTCCGTTTCAGATACGTGATAAAAAAATAGAACTATTTGAATCGGATTTTGATGATTGTTCGTTAGGCAATATTAGGGTAGGAGATTATGTTGTTGTTTCATCTTATAGGCCGACCAATGGTTCTGAATCTTTAAATATAAGAGATATAACTGGGCTTGATTTAACTGAAAAAAATAATGAATTATTTAAAAAAGTAAGAGGAACAAGCCCGGCAATTATTTCAAATAACACAATCAGTATCGACAATGACTTACTATGGCTTATTGGAATATTTCTCGCAGAAGGAAGTTTTCAAAAAGGAAGATCAGGATGTATAAATTCAGCAATTTTTACTTTAAACATAAATGAAGATTTTTTATCGGATAAAATTTGTAAAATAGTAAAATCAAAATTTGGATATACACCGTCAGTTTATTTGAATAAAAACCATAATGTTAGAAATGTTTGGGTTAGTAATCAAATAATTGCAACACTATTATATAAACTTTGCGGCGGAAGATATTGTTATACAAAAGTAATATCAGAACATATTTACAATTCTCCAAATTCTCTTCTTCCGCTAATAGGAGGATGGATTGATGGAGATGCTGGATTAAGCAAGCAAAGGGGATCGTTGGTTGGAGTTACCGTGAATCAAAATTTAGCAAGGCAGATTTCCACAATACTTTGGAGTGAAAGAATTTCCCACGGAGTATGTGAAGATACCCACGGAAGACATAGGGTGGCATATAGAATATCCATTACCGGAGAATATGCACAAAACATAGCATCATATACTGAATCATATAAAAACACACTCTTTAAGCCAGGATACGAAGATGGAATTTGGGTAGGGTCATGTTACTGTTTGAGAATTATGTCAAAAAATGAAGTAAAATATAGTGGAAAATTATATGATTTAACCATAGACGGTAATCACTATTATCAGGTAAATGGAGTTGTCGTCCATAATTCAGGTGATATCCATGACGAACTCAAAATCACCAACGCATTCCCATCCCCAGTTCAGGTTGTCAAGGCCGCAGAGGTTCTGGCCGAACAGATGGCGATAGTGGCGCAGGTATTTAAGAAGGTCACGGTTCACTTCATCAGCGAGGATAATCACGCCCGGCTGGTCAAGAAACCCCAGGCCAAAGAAGCCGGGTACAACTCCCTGAACTACCTTGTCGGATACCTTGCAAAGGTTCACCTGGCTGCGCACAGCAACGTGGAGTTCAATATCTATCCGATGTATGAGAAGGTGGTGAAGGTTGGCAGTCAGCAATATCTTATTTGTCATGGCCACGGGGTTATGGGATGGGGAGGGATACCCTTCTACGGCATTGAACGAAAAGTTGGGAAAGAATCTGTATCGCGTATGCAGATTATGATGAGCGACTTGAGTAGGGCAAAAGAAATAGGATTTCACAAATATGTATTCGGACACTGGCACACACCCTTTGACATGCCGCTGTATTCGTGTTGTGGTTCCATCCAAGGCACCGATGCGTACGATCATAAAAATGGAAGACATGCTTTCCCATCACAAGTTAGTTGGCTTGTACATCCAAAACACGGAGAGTTTGACAGGATCAATTTCAATTTGAGGTAGCATGAACGACACGGTTCTGTGTAAAAAATGTAAAAAGGTAAAGCCAATCGAGGATTTTTATCGAGTAGGTATAAACAAAATTATCAGGCCAATATTTAGTAAGTCATAATGATGGCTATTGAAATGAAATCGTATATCGACCGGATCAACTTCAACCTATGATCACATACGCCAAAGTCAAGCAGCGTCACGTGTTCTCGATGAACAATCGGGATCTGTCCGACCTAGCGGAACTGGTCTATCTGCTCAAGCACACACCCCCCCCGGCTGGTTTTAACCGCCGCCCGTTCACCACCGCACAACAGAGGGTGGTTGATCAGTTATCTGACTTAATAGGATATCCCTCAGATTATGGCACCATGCTGAATAATAAGACGGGGCAATAAAAAAACGTTTATCTTTGTCGGACAGGCCGGGCTTCTTATTCAGTTGGAGGGTACCGGTCAGTTCATGGCGAGGGCTGGTAAAACGGTCCTCGTTTTTTATGTCCAAGACCGCCCCCTAAACCGACCACCGAATTTCTCTATTATCAGGAAACCATTGATTTTACTATATAATCAGAGGTGTGTGATTGTCAATGGTGAACAAGAACATACACCGTATAATTTCAGCGTATCGAGAAAAAAGATACTTATTCACTTTGGCAAGTATTTACACAGAATATTCATATCCAATATGTATAATATTTTTCAGGTCGGGAAAACCGGGAAATATTTTGTCGTAAAACCGACCACTAAACCGACCCCCAAGGCGACCACCGGGGGCATGAAGTAAAATATTATCCGCGTCGCAGTAAGGACGGGAATAATGTTAATAACTTTGACTTGACAATCGGATATGAATGGTTGTATATTTGTCGGCACATGGCGTATTAGGATAGGGGTTTCGTCCCGTACACAGCAGTTCGAGTCTGCTATACGCTACCGGGCCTGACCGGATTTGACAGCAACCAAGTTCTTTGTCTTCATGCACCAGACGCGACCAGATGGTTCAAATAGGTCGGACGAACTATAAATGGCAACACCATTGGACGTTCAGTGAATATGACCGCCGAAAGATCGGCAGTCCCCCTTCACCGGGAGATGAGCATCGCTGCTTAGTCAGCGATCTGGGAACAGAAGTTCATCGGGTTCCTTGTTGACCTACAATGAGGTGGTGGAGCAGGTGCGACGAACCTCCGTCAGTCACCCCTAAAGCATGTAAAGAGACAAAGCGCAAGATTGTTTGGACGAGGGTTCGACTCCCTCCAGGTCCACAGAGTTCTTTGATGGGGTGGCGGAAGATTATAGACGCACCGCCGTTGGTTAAAATAGAACGTGCGAATCGTTCGGCGGGATAGCTTATTGTAATCACACTTTCCGGTAAAGTATGGTGCGATCGCTTGCGAGAATGGCAACACCACAACAACTAAATTGCAAACCGGTGCAGGTATCGAATCCTGTCCCGATCTTAGAACTTCTTTAAAAAAAAACACCTATGAAATACTTCTACTGTACAAACGACACAGATCCAAATCGGTATGATATTATTGAAAGTGGAGGGGAAGTAGTTGCCAAATCGGTAACGTGGAACCTTGTTGAAAAAATTGTGGATTTTTTGAATAGCGCATGTGGATTGATGTAGGGAAGTCGCCCACTACCACCTACAAATGCACGCATTGCGAGCAGCTAACCACAAGTACATGGACATTCACTGACGGAAGTACCGAGAGTGCACTCGTCGTACACAAACACCGCTGATATGCCCCTCAACTACAACCTCAAGAACCCCGCAGCCACCACAGCCACCCCGATCATCCTGGTGTACCGGTTCGAGGGCCGGCGGATGAAGATGGGCATCGGCGAGTCGATCCATCCGGACGACTGGAACCCCGCGCAGCAACGTGCCCGCAAGTCGGCACCCAGTTCGGCCACGCTGAACAAGTTGCTCGACCGGCTCGAACACCGGGTGAGAGAACTACACCTTCAGATGAAGTCGGAGTTCGTAGCCGTCACCCCGGATTCACTTCGCCAGTCGGTCCAGCGGGATCTTCTTAACCGGGGGCGCAGGGAGAACCTGGTGTCGGTCATGGACACGATGAAACTGGATGTAACGGCCACCAGCATACTGAAGCTGATCAAGGAATACAAGGGGTCCAAGGACTTCAACGATATCACCCCGGAGTGGTTCGAGCGGTGGCAGTCGTGGATGGAGGATGCCCGGACCAAGCGGGCACCCAACGGATACTCGCCCAACTACATCACCAAGACGGTATCTGTCATCCGCAAGGCTATGAAGGCGGCCGGCAAGGCAGGACTGCATCACAATACCTCGTACAACAGCGACGAGTACACACCACCTGCGTTCGACGCGGACACCATTGCGCTAACCGTGGATGAACTTATAATGATCTACAAGGCCAATCTCAACCCCGCACTCAACAACGTGCGCAACCGGTTCCTGGTGGCGGCATTTACCGCCCTTCGGTTCAGCGACTACTCCACCATTACCCTCCAGTCTGTGCGAGATGGATTGATTCGTGCCGTCAGCCAGAAGACAAAGATCAAGACCGCCGTTCCGATACACTGGATTGTCGAGGATATATTCAAGGCCAATCCCCAGGGGCTTCCCCCGAGCGTAACCAACCAGTGCTCCAACGTCGATCTCAAGCGCATCGGTAAGTTGGCCGGACTGACTGAGATGGTAGAACACACCAAACTCAGGGGCGGAAAACTGATAAGGCAGGTGGTTCCAAAGCACACCCTTATATCCACGCATACCGCCCGGCGCAGCGCATGTACCAACATGGACCTTGCAGGGATTCCCCGGCAAGCCATCATGGCAATCAGTGGTCATAAAACGGAAGGTAGTTTCCTGAAATATATCAGGTGTAGTCAGGAGCAGTCGGCCAAGTCAATACAAAATCATCAGTTCTTCTCCCGTCCTATTTCTTAAACGAAGCAATAAGGTCATCCTTTGCCTGGATCAGCATACGAAGGAGCCTGTTCTCTTCGTCCTTCTGCTTGCAAGAGGCACAATCACCTACCGTCGTCGTTACCACGATTCCCGGATCATGTTTCTTTAAGATGTCGTTAAACTGATCCGGAATGACAGCCGGATGCAGCAACGCCGTCATGTTTATTCCGTTCGTTGCGTAATACTCCCACAGTATAGTGGGTATCGCATCCATGATCTTATTTTCATACTGACTAGTTCTCGACTGCGGGACTCCGATAGTTCGTTGAATATTGCCCTGACTTACTCCAAGATACTCTCTTGCAATTCTTAATTTAATTTGCAGATACTCACTCGCTTTCTGTCTCATGGCGATAATTGTTAATAATTAATACTTCAAACGTATTGACTTTGGCAATAATGGTTGTATATTTGCATTACCGCGACTACAAAGATACGAATATTGTTAACACAAATCAAGTATTTGTATGAGAAAAATAACGCCTGAACAGGCAAAACGTAACATATCCATTGCAAGAGAGTTCGATAAAATGGTCGGAACAATCACGGATAAAGTGCATGAGTTGCACGTCAATTACAGACTTACAGCAAGTCAGATCAGGAACATACTGCGTAATGAAGGGAGGATCGGTCGTGACAAAAAATGAACTCATGTTATGGCTGGTGGTTGGGTGTTAATCATTACAGCTACCTATCTTAATCTGTCATGGATTCGCCTGGAAAAGTTCCGCAAGAACATCAAGGTCCAGCAGACTGTTCGGATCATGGTTCAGGGCAGAAAGCAGAAGGGACGCGTCACCGAAGTAAACGATCATCGGGTGTGGGTCGTGGTTGAGGGTGGGATTACCTACTCCCGTGACCGCAATAAAGTGTGGCCGGCATGATCATCCAGGATGGGGACAACCTGTCGAAGAATATTGGCAGGGTAACAATAGCCTATGTCGCCGACCGGGGCGTGATAAGAGTAGTGGAATCGAAGACCGGGTTCGTGGTGAGAGAGGATGAAGTGGGTGAACTGAGCAGGCAGGAGTTCAAGGAAAAGGCTGAATACTACGAGAAATTATGCAGAATATAACGGTAATACAACTCTCCCCCGAAGAACTCGCCGCACTCATTAACGGGGCCGTTAAGCAGGCGTTCGCCGAGCACAGCGACTCAGCACTCAGCCGCACAGAACTGGCCGAACACTTCGGGGTTACTCTGCGCACCGTCGATAACTGGATCCGATCATACGGATTGCAACCAGTCACACCGCCGGGAAAGCATAAGAAGTATTCACTCAAGGAAGTCAAACAAAAACAGCAGGTATGAAATCACAAGCCAAAGTAAAGCAGCAACGCAGGATTAAGAACATACCCATCTTCATGCACGGGTTCCGGATGGGCGGGTATATGTTCCACACGTTGTCCGAAACCCCATCCAAGCAACCGGTTCGTGCCCGCCGCAGAACACAGTCCCGCAGCCGGGTTATCAACAGAGGGAGGTAGCCATGGGGCAACTATCACTCTCCGAGGCCAAGCGGCTCAGTATCAAAAAGTGGGAAATGATTGTGGCGAATGGGGGTAAATTGGAGATAAATGTTTTAATAGATAGTGAATTAAGGGAGTTAATATGCTATTGCGGATTCTGTCATCGTCACTCATACAACTGCACACCATGTGAATTAAACCAAGAAAGGTTCGGGAGCACATTTTGTTTGGGGTGTAAAAGAATAAATCACCCGTTTATGCGCTGGAATATGGACAATACCACCGAGAACGCCCAAGCCGTCCTAGACCTCATCAAGTCCATCCCTGTACCCGAAAACGAATAGCCATGAAAACATATACCCTTCGCCGCAGTGGAGCCGCGATTGATATTTTCAATCCGGTCGGACTACATATCGCCATAGTTTCACACGACGAGGTTTCATTTCGGTCAAATACAACCCCAGATGAAATCAACATAGTGTGTTTGGTTGCAGAAAACTTTGAATTGTTTCACGAAAACGTTATAGAAGAATGAGCCGCTACAAGTACCCACCCCCTGCCGGTGGGTGGCCGGAACTCAAGCACACGTCCGAGCCCGTCGAACCCCGAGAATGCAACTTCAAACCAATCCAGTGCCCGGGTAATACCCCGTGCAGCCGGTGCGAACATGCCCCGGAGAACCTTCAAGCGCCGAAGAAATGACCGAAATCAAACTCTTATCCCTGCACCTTGTCAACTTCAAGGGCCAGCGTGACTACTTCATCGAGTTCACGCAGCAAACCACCAGTATCTTCGGTGACAACGGAACCGGAAAGTCAACCCTGTTCGACGCCTTCACCTGGCTTTTGTTCGGCAAAGACAGCCACGATATCAAGGACTTCAACATTAAGACCCTGGGACCAGACGGACAGCCCATCCCTCGCATTCCTCACAGCGTCGAGGGCGTGTTGATCACCCCGGATGGCAAGACCGCTCTTAAGCGAGTCTATGAAGAGAAGTGGGTCCGGCGCCGGGGCTCCGAGATCGAGGAAATGTCCGGGCATGAGACGACCTACTTCCATAACGGGGTTCCGATGACGGCTGGGCAATACTCGCAGATCATAGCCAACCTGGTGAACGACACGGTATTCAAACTCATCACATCGCCCACCTACTTTAACTCCCTTCCCTGGAAAGACCGCCGGCAAACACTGGTGAAAATGGCCGGGACCATTACCCCGGAATCTGTCGTCGCCCAATGGAATCCAACTGAGGCCACCGAGATAATCGACATCATCAACGGCCCTAAGAAAATCGACGAAGTTCGCCGCGAACAGGCATCCGCCCGCAAGCGCCTCAACGACGGGAAGGATCAGATCCGCCCTCGTATCGACGAGGTGCAGAAGACCATGCCCGAAGCCGACAACTACGAGGCTATCGAGGCCAGTATCACCCGCAAGCAGGACGAGTTCAATACCATCGACGCATCTATCACCGACCAAGTGAAGGCATTCCAGGCACAGAACGAAGCGGAGCAACGCCGGCAAAACGACATCAACGCCTGGCGCCGACGGATGAACGAACTTCAATTCCAGGCCGAGCAGGATGCGGTGAAGGTGGTAAATGACGCTAAAATAGCCAAGGATAGGCTAATAGCTGACAAGCAGAGAGCCAAGGCAGCACTCGACAACCTGAAATCTGTATCCCTGGCTACTACGATATCGGAGACTGAGGCCAACCTGGACAAGGCACGGGCTGAGTGGTCCGCTATCCAGGCCGAAGTAATGCCGGAGATCACTCAGTCGTTCGAGTGCCCCACCTGCAAGCAACCCCTTCCAGCAGGTGATGTGGCCGCCAAGCGTCAACTTCTTACCGAAGCGTTCGAGCAGGACAAGGCCGCCCGCCTTGCCCGAAACCGGCGCGAAGGTGAATCCCTGGCGACCAGCCTTACACAACTCAGGGAACAGCAAGCCAAGCGTGACAAGGAAATCGAAGACCTTCAATTCCAATACGATTCCATTGACCCTGAGGCGGTGATCATTCCCGCCGCGACAGAGCCCGTACTTCCGCAGGAATACTACGACCTAAAGGCCAGGGTTGATCAGGCCGAACCCATCGTCGCCACACCCCTCAACGTTGACGAACTCAAGCGGCATCGGTCCGAAATACAGGCAGAGATCGACGGTCTTCGCCGCAAACTTATTACCCGAGACCAACGTACACAGGCACAACGTCGTATCGAAGAACTCAAGGCCCAGGAATCCACCCTTGCACAGCAACTTGCACAGATCGAGCGCATCGACAACCTATGCTCTCGGTATGTCACCGACATGATGAGCGAAGTCGAATCGCGGGTCAACGGGCTGTTCTCGCTGGTAAAGTGGAAAATGTTCGATGTTCAGATCAATGGAGGAATCGAGGATACATGCGAGTGCATGATCGACGGGGTTCCGTACTCCGACCTGAACAGCGCCGGGAAAATACGCGCCGGCATCGACTGCATCAATGCCCTCACCCGGTTCTTCGATGTATGTGCCCCCGTGTGGGTGGACAACCGGGAATCGGTAAATGATATTCCGGTCATTCAGTCGCAGATCATCAACTTGCATGTAAGTTACGACAAAGTATTAACCATCAAATAGTCAACATCATGGCAGAACAAACCAAACCCGGGCAAGCACCGGCATCCAAACAACCCCCCGCACCCGCACCACCACAGCAAGCGGTGCAGAAGTTCGACGAATCGACCCTCAATGCGGTAGTGGCCCGCGTAAACACGTTCACCGAGGCCGGGGCAATTAATCTTCCCCAAGATTACTCAGTAGGCAACGCCCTTCGCGGCGCCTGGCTGGTCCTTCAGGATATGAAGGACAGCAAAACAAACACCCCGCTTCTTCAGCACGTAACCAAAGCCAGCGTTGCCAACGCTATGCTGGATATGGTAACAAATGGACTTTCTGTATCCAAAAAACAGGGTTCATTTGTAAAGTACGGAAACCAGCTCACGTTTCAGCGTGAATACTTCGGAAGCATCGCTTTGGCAAAGCGTTACGCCGGGATGAAGAACGTTATCGGTAACGTGGTCTATGAAAAAGACACATTCGAGGTTGAAGTGGATCCAAAAACCGGACGCAGAGGCATTACCAAGCATATCCAACAGATTGACAATATCGATCCTGCCAAGATCAAGGGTGCCTACGCTGTCGTTACCCTGGAAGACGGTAGCACGTTCCTGGAACTGATGTCCATGCAACAGATCCGCAAATCATGGGAGCAGGGACCAACCAAAGGAACATCCCCAGCCCACGTCAACTTCCCCGACCAAATGGCCATTAAGACGGTGATCAATCGGGCGCTCAAGGTGTTAATCAACTCGTCCGACGACTCCGAACTCATGAACGAAGATGGCAAACCCAAGCCCATCACCATCGACATCGAGTCCGGAGAACCCGAACCAGCCCCCATTGTTGAAGAACCCATCCAGGATGCTCTTCCCGTCAGCGAACCCGAACCTGCACAACCCACGTCACCATACTGATGATAACCCTCACCATCCTCGGCAGCGAATCCCTGGGTAACTGTTATATCCTGGATTCCGGAACCTCGGTGCTCATCATCGAGGCCGGCATCCGGTGGCAGTTGGTCAAACAGGCACTCGGCTACGATCTTACCCGCGTGGCCGGGTGCATCGTCACCCATCGTCACGGCGATCACTTCAAGTTCGCCAGGGATTACGCTGGGGGAGGGATTAACATCTACTCATCTTCAGCCACCATGCAGGGGTTCTCCCCACCTCATCGGGCCTATGTATTCAAGCCAAATCACCGGTATATGGTCGGAGAATACTCGGTCATTCCCTTCGCCGTGCCCCACGACGTGCCCACGTTCGGATATGTCATCGACCATCCGGCTTGCGGTCGGGTACTGTTCGTTACGGACGCCTCCTATATCCCGGGGTCATTCGGCAAGATCAACCACCTTATGATCGAGGCCAACTACTCCGACGAGGACAAGCAGAACGACCGGGCGATAGGCCGTCACATGGCCCTGGATACCTGCGTGGATCTGATCCGACAGTTCAACACGACAGCCACCTACAACGTCATTCTGCTTCACCTGTCTGCCAGCAACAGCAACGCCGACAGGTTCCGCGACACAATACAATCCATCGTCCCCGCTGCCGGCGTGCATATCGCTGACAAGGGGCTGCAAGTCAACCTCAGTAATAACCCATATTAACATGGAGGAGATCACAATTTCAAAAGAGGACGGAATGTACAAGGTAAGTCAGGGCGATAAAATCGCTGATCAATTAGGTGGGGAAGAAATGATCGGACTTATCGTGTCGCTGACAATCCCCGACAGCAAACCATGTGTTCACTGGCTCAAACCAAACTAATCATAAACCCTTAAATCCATTACACCATGTCCGAACAAACCCCCTATGAAATGAAGCCGGGCGCCTTCCAGTTGTTCAAAACAACCGACGAACAGCGCGCCAAATCCAAGAACCCCGATTCCTACCCCGACTTCCAGGGCAAGATCAAGCTGAATGATGAAACCATCGAGGCCATTGTCAGCAACCACGTCGTCGGGAATCCGATCCCCGACCTTCGCGTAGCCGGGTGGGGGCGCAAGGCTGCCTCTGGAACCGTGTACATCTCCGGCACGTGCAGCGTGGACAAGCCCCGCGAATCTTCCATCACCCCACAACAGGCCGACGACTTCATCACCACCCCCGCCCTGGCCGCCGCTGAAGAAGGGCAGCCTCCGGTTAGTCCTGATGGATTACCCTTCTAACCATGCGCACCCCTTCATCAGTTCAAGGAGACGAGGCTATGCTGTCGCTGCTTCTCATCAGCGCGGCCAATCGCTACCAAGTACCCGTCGAAGAAATCCAGCGTCCTACTCATGCCCGATCCTGTGCGGATCCCCGCCGAAGTGTGGTGTCGCTGGCGTATAGCGTGTTCGATATGAAGGGTGCGTGGTTGGCGCAGCGATTCAAGTTCTCGACACATTCCAATGTGGTTCACTGTTATCTGAAGGCCAAAGACCTGTTCCATGCCGACCAGCTCAGCCGTAAACGGATCCGGGAGATGGCTGCGGATGTGGGAATATCAGAAGAAGACCTGATCCGGGCAATGAGCGGAAGCAAGCGAACACTATGAACGAAGAACCCCCGACTGAATGAACAGCCGGGGGTTCTTGCTACTGAGACTCTACCCGGAATCTGGGGTGCTTGCGGGGGTGGGATTTATTTCGTATCATGCCGGCTCCTCCTCCACATCTACCTCGTAGCAATGACCGCACCTGGAATTATACACATGACGAACATCCTCGAACTCAACTCCATTTGCTTCCAGTGTCTCGCGGATTGCCCCGACAGTGGCTTCTATCCCCTCAGTTATCTCCTCCTCTAAAGCATCTGGGTTATACACATCGTCCATGCTATCGATCATGGTCATGGAGTTGGTTACGTGTGTGTACTCCTCATCCTCCACCCGGACGGTGAACTTATAGTGACCGTTACCGGAAGGTAGTTTGCTGATTGTTGCTGTTAGTGTTTTCATATTTAATCCTCCTATTTGTTTGTAAAATACAAAGCCCCCTCCTGCTTTGTATTGACCCTTCCCTGTCAAGCAACGGTTAGCGCGATTGCGTTCTTCCGTAGGGTCGCCCGATACGATTACCACTTTTTACAATTCGATTTGTACATGCGATCCAGTGTGGCTTCGGGATGATAGGTAGTCTGAACAAAAATCGCATACTGATCAGGATCGCCGGACTCTTCATCTTTCCCCATCCACCAGGTGCAGAATCCGCATTCAAAAGATTGCTGACCGAATCGGCCCGCTCCCGATTGCATCCTTCTGAACTTAGATTTTGCTGCTGCCTTGCTTACTTGCTGGTACTTCTTTGTGTAGTTCATGGCTTCTTTTTTTATG
>Ga0116170_10000557_pt1 | contig 39791 bp, 24 predicted proteins | sample AD_JPNHW1_MetaG_FD_89797 | JGI IMG/M metagenome (GOLD analysis project Ga0116170, IMG submission 89797) | Active sludge microbial communities of municipal wastewater-treating anaerobic digesters from Japan - AD_JPNHW1_MetaG | ecosystem: Engineered > Bioreactor > Anaerobic > Digestate | place... | reverse complement strand
GACATCATGGATTTTGACAAAGTTTTTAATCTCATGATCAGTCATGGCTTCAGACCAGAAACATATTCTACACCACAGTATCTAAAAAAAGTAAAGAGGGAATCTGCCGAATACAATTTTGAAAAGTATGATAGGGAAGATAAAATATTGCATTTTGAATTCCATTGGAAAATGGGATCTTCATTTCATTGCATGGGCATAAGTATTAATGACCTTTCTTCACAAATAGTATCGGGTCAGCTTAATGGGAAAGAAATAAAAGTATTTACTCCTTCTGCTAACCTACTTTTGACTGTGATGCATCATGGTGGAAAAGATCCATTTGTCAGGTTAAAACATGTTTTGGATATTGGATATTTGCTTCAAAAAGATATTGATTGGGAATGGGTATTAATAATGGCAAAGAGATTTGATATCGAAAAGCTTATTTATCTTGCTGTTAGTCTTTCTAATGTTTTTGTTGGCACAGAAGTTCCACCTGTTTTGCTTAACAAAACTGAATCAAACGAAATAAAAAAACTCACAGGGAACAGAATAGAGGCAATCCTGAAAACCCATGGGATGGAGGGAAACACAGGATATTATTACGACCGGCTAGTTTTCCAGTTGACGTCGCGAACCAGGTTTTTAGTCAAGTTGTGTCTTGTCGTGATGAACATTAAAGCTTTTATATTCCAAAAGGTCCTTCCCGAAAGAGTAAAAAGAGTTTACCTAAGAAAACGATTTGGGATATTTACATAAAAATGGTAATTAGTAATTGGGTGAAGCAACGATTTCCATCTTGTTTCACGAAATACCCGAAAGATATTAACATACTTTCAACCATCCTTGCTACGGGCTTGGAAATTGTATACATTTAACTTGTAATTGAGCAGTAAAGAACAATTTATGCAGGATGACGGCAAAAAACCATCAAAGCTACCTAAATTAGGAGAGGTTCCTGCTGTTGCATGGCTTGGAGGCATCTCAATGGCCGGTGGACTGGTAGCTCTCTCTCTCCTGTTCTCAGGCAAGAGCGAGAAACTCGATAATCTGGATAAAAAATACACAGAGACAGTCATTTCCTATAATTCCCACGTTGACTCCCTCTCTGACGAACTGAAGAGACTCACCTCTGAATATTACAATCTGGTGGCCCATAACGACTCCATGGGAGAGTCTCTTGAAGGCAAAAAGGCAAAAAACCTTAAACTGACCGCGGCCAATGCAACTCTCTCTTCAAGAGAGCAACAGTATAAGAAAAACTTCAACTCTCTGCTCAGCACCTCGGGTAAGATAAACGACGAGAACAAGAAACTGAAGAACGAGACCGATGCCATGAGAGAGGAGATAGCAAACCTGGAAGAGAAACTGGCGGATGCCGGCAAAACGTCCAGACAACAGGAGAGCCTCATAGCTGAACAGACTAACACCATTGAGTCTGTAACTGCCGATGCAGCAGGACTCAGGGACTCTCTGAAACAGGAAGATGTGTCGGGATGGTTTAATAACACTGAACTTGGTGGTGGCTACGGACTGTATCTGACAGACAATCCTAATGCATATTACTTCTACGGGGTGACAACCGTGAACGGATATGTAATCAATAAACACTTCCTGACTGGCATAGGTACCGGGCTTAATCATTACGATTCCGGATGGCTTGTGCCTCTGTACCTCGATTTCCGTTATACCTTCCCCCGTGGAAGATATACACCATACATCTTTGCCGATGGCGGCTTCCAGGTAGATATAGAACATTTTAAATTGCCTAACTCTGTCTTCATGAACCCGGGAGTAGGCGTTTACAAGATAATTACAAACCGTCTTGCCATAAATATGGGAGCAGGCCTGTTCGTACAACAATACGATTTCAGGTCGGCGTTCATAAACCTGAAGGTTGGGCTTTTTTTCAAGAAGTAAAAAGATAAAAGATAAAAGTAAAAAGATAAAAGTGTAAGAGACTTTGCTTTTTGCTTTCTGCTTGTCAGTCATCATGCCCGTTTATTTAAAAGAATATCCGCTTTCCGGGGTTGCAATCCGGGAGGTTGAATCCGTTACAAAGATCACCAACCCTTTGTACAGGGGATATAATATGCTGTCTTCACCGGGAGAGTTCTTCCTGCAAATGCCGGAGGTAGGATGTTTCTATGCCTGCAACGGCGACAGTGTGGAATATGCGGTTGAGAAAAACGCTGACCCTGAATGGGTGAATCTGTGCCTGTGCGGACAGGTGCTGGTAGCATTACTTCATCAGAGGAAGATAATAAACTTCCACGCCAGCAGTTTTGTCTTTAACGACAAAGGCATAATGATACTCGGTGAGACAGGCGCCGGAAAATCTTCGCTGACAGCTTCCTTTATTCTTGAAGGAGCCGGCTATCTCACTGATGACCTCACCCCTGTTGTTTTTGAGGTTAGGACGCCGGTGGTGATGCCTCTGAAAAGAAACATCAAGCTGGAGTACGACAGCATTGAACAGCTGAACATTCCGGGTGCACAGCTAAAAAAAGCTGAGGAGGGAACCGGTAAGCATTACATGCATGTTGAGAATAAGATTATTGAGAAAAAGCCTCTTCATCTGATATTCAAGATTGAGATTGGGGATGTGACGACACCGGAGTTCACCATCCCTGAACAGACTGAACGATTCTCGGTTATGAGAAGCGAGATATGCTCATGGGAGATGCTGGCCGGCATGCCAGACACGGAAAGAAGCTATCTTCAGCAACTGTTGCAGATAGTTCAGGAAGTCCCCCTGGTAAAGATCATACGCCCTCAAACAATAGGCATAAGAGAGCTCAGCAGCGTTTTAGCTGACTATATTTCAAAAACGAGGTGATACTTCACAAACTAAAAACATTCTTTGCTTTGCCTTTTTTTTCAAGGAGACTTTTGGTGGAGGCATGGTACACGCAGCTTTATACAGGGCTTGTGCTAAAGATTGTGCCGTTTAAAAAAATACCCTCGTTGTTCCCGAACCCGGAACGCGAAACGCGGAACGCAGAACGCGGAACGCAGCTTGAAATGTTGAGAGATGCCATCATGTTGACCAGCCGATACTCTTTATGGCGTAATAAATGCCTTGTCCAGTCTCTGGCAGCAAGGAAAATGCTGAAGAAAAGAGGGATTACCTCACAATTGTCGCTCGGACTGAGGAAAAATTCAGCCAACAGGTTAATAGCACATGCATGGTTAAAGACAGGTGAAAAAGAGATAGTTAGCAAATCGGGAGATTTTCTTGAGTTGTTCGTTTTCTAAAAAAAACTCCACAAAAAGGGCTATATATATTAAATATTATTACTTTTGCTACATAGGCACTTTATATATTATCGGAGAAATTCTTTTATCCCCTGCGAAAGACTGTTATGACAAAACAGCATAGTAATAAAAAAATCTGGATTAAACCCGCTGTTAACAGGTTGTCTATTAAGAAGGACACATTCAGTGGCAGTGGTTATGGTGGAGAGAAAGCTTCTAAAGGCGGTCCTCCAACAAAGAGACCATAAAAATACGCGACTCCTTGTTCGTCGGTTCCTTTACATTTTCAAAATCAGACTTTTTTCAAAATCCTGCAGATAACCTCTTTAGCAAGTTATCCAGTGATGTTATATCTGTAAACCGTGTCTCGGCCGAGGGTTTTAAGGGAGCATTCCTTTTGAACCGGGGGCTGCCTTATTCCCGGGACGATTTTTATTATTCTGATGAAGAAAGAGATCTTGTTGTTTTAGCTAAAGCAGTTATCTATAACAAAAAAGAATTAGTTGCCTACTGTAATACTGAAACAGAGATCACGGTTCCGGCGCTGATAGCCTTGTTGTTCATTATTGACGGCCCCTCTTTTGCAGAAAGGATAAATGGCGATTTTGCAATATTCATTGCCCGTCCGGGTAAAAAAGAGGCTTTTCTTTTCAGGGATCACATTGGCATAGCACCAATAGCTTATGCAACTGAAGGAGAGTCGCTTCATTTTTCTACAGATATTATTGCACTCTCAAAGAGCTTTTCAGGTAATGAGCCATTGGACACTGAGTATCTGCTTGGCTATTTTAAATATATTGATTACAGGAGAGCTCCTGTTGGAAGGGTGAAGAAACTGCTTCCGGGATGTTTCCTTCATTTTTCAGGGGATGGACTGAAGATCACCAGATATTGGAAACCGGAGAAGATCAGGATAAACCGGAGAATGCATTACGACGAGGCTGTTTCGGATCTTGGCAATCTCGTCCGCGATGCCGTAAGGATACGATGCGATAGTCGTTTTAATGCCGGAGCGCATGTCAGTGGAGGGCTTGATTCCGGAATAATAGCGTCACTGGTTAAAAAAGAATACCCCGGTCAGCAGTGCTTTTATGGATTCTCATGGTCTCCATCATCATTTGAAGCGGAGAAAGCCACTTACGACGAGAGAACAATGGTTGCAGAGACATGTGATGCCCTCGGCATTACGCCCGTATATAATGATACAACCCCAGAAGAGTATCTTGATTATGTGAACGACTATTATAATAACCAGGGCTATTTTCTTGAGGATAAGGTGATGCGGCAGGCAGTGGATCGTGGTGTTAATCTACTCTTCAGTGGCTGGGGCGGAGATGAGTTCATCAGCACCGGTGACCGGGGCATTGAGATTGACCTTTTACGGGGACTGCATCTGCGTACATTCTTCCATCGTAACCCGGTGCGTCACCCGCGCATGTTCATTAAATGGCTCTTTTTTTATGTCATCAACCCGGTTTTTGGCATTATTAACCGACCAACAAAAAGGTCTTTCAGCAATGATGCCCATTATATCCTGAAGCGATTCAGTCACAGTGACAGGAGAGCAATAAGAAGCTTTTATTTTCATCTCTCAAGGCACCAGATGCACCTCCGCCTTTTAAGTTTCTACAATCTCCAGGAGAGGTGCGAGAGCTGGGCTATGAACGGCTACAGAAAGGGAGTTGAGTACCGTTATCCTCTCCTCGACAAACGTATTATTGAATATATGCTTGGAGTCCCTTCTACAGTATTATGCGAGAAAGATGGCTTCAGGCCACTGTTACGCGATATCGGAACTGGCATAATACCCGAGAGCGTAAGAAAGAATGAACATAAGACAGAGCCGGTAACATGGGGTAATGTGGACAGGATTGAGAAAAAGGTTGCCCTCAGGTTAATGGACGAGGTTGAGAAATGGAGACAGAACAAGGACCTGTCCTTTGTTGATTTTGAGCTTCTTGCGGATGATATACGTCATTACAGGAATCAGCCGGAAAGGGAAGATAACAAGGTGCTTTTCAGAGGATTAATTTATCTGAAGGCAATACATGAATTTACCCGGAGATTCAGAGACTAGGGGCACAAAGCATTTTCTGGTATAGTATTCAGAATTCCGGGATAAATGTTCCGGACAAAGTATCAAACCGAATAATTATCGACAAACTTGTCCTTTATTTGAAACAATTTTAAATATTTTACGTTAGAATGGTCACCGGCTACATTTTACAATAAGACGAGAAAATTTCACGATGGACATCATTGTTACAATAATAGTTTTTAAGATCCGATGAAAAGGGAGGAACAGAATAAAAAAATTTGGCTTAAACCCGTTATCAGCAGGCTGTCAATTAAAAAAGACACCTTCAGCGGGAGTGGATATGGTGGCGAGAAAGCCAGCAAGGGAGGGCCTCCTACCAAAAGAGGATGAAAGAGCCGCGTTAAAACGCGTATGTTATTTGTTTACCATTTGATGGATGAGTAGTGGAACAACTCATATTATGGCATATTCAGAAAAAAAGGCACCTGTAGTAGAGCAGGAGATATGTGTTAAATGTGGCTTTTGCTGTGATGGTACAATGTTTCCAAGGGCGTATCTCTCTCCTGGAGAACGGGGATCCCTTCCGGAGAAAATTGAACAGTCATCATATACCGATGTTGACGGAGAGTACTTCAGGCTTCCGTGTGAATACTTTGACAAAAAATGTACAATATACACAAGTGGCAGGGCCAATGTTTGTGGTGAGTTCAGGTGTCAGCTTCTGAAAGATTTCGAAGCAGGAAAGTTAACTCTTGATGAGGCAACTGAAATTATTGAGGGGGCGACTGCAATGCGTGACCGGCTGATACTTCAATATAAAATAATCTCAGGGAACAATGAAAAAATCGATTTCCGGAATCTGTTTAATGCGCTTGGCCGGTTACAGAATATGCCATCTGAAGAGACCCTGATGAATAATGAGTATGATATTTTACTTGCAGGCTGCAATATCTTTGAAGCGTTGATGATAAAACACATCCGCTCAAAAAGTGATTTTGACAGGATGATGGGAGAGGGAAACCAAAGTTGAAAGGCTAAAGGCTAAAGGCTAAAGTTGAAAGGCTAAAGGCTAAAGTTGAAAGGCTAAAGGTAAAAGTTAAAGTACCGAATGACAGGCAGATGAAAATCCGGATCAAATGAGTTATATTTACTACCTTAAACAGAGGCGATTTTTATAATGGTGAAATATATCAGGAACAGCAAGACTATTTCAGGAAGGCTGCATGATGAGATGGTGATGATGGACATGGAGCAGGGGAAATATTTTTCACTTAATCAAACCGCTACGGCCATCTGGGAACATCTTGAGAATCCTTTGACAATTGAGCAGCTGTGTGACAGGCTGATGGATGAATACGAAGTGGAGAGGGAACAGTGTGTTGAAGAGATAAAAGAGTATCTGGATGAGATGAAAGAGCTTTCACTTGTTAAAGAGGTAATTTAGAAAAAGAAAGCAGGATGGGTTTTAGCAGGAAAACTCCACGTAATTTGTTAATTATGTATTGTTTGTCTGAAACCTTTTTATGAAAAACACGTTAAACAAAATAGTTGACATTTAACTGGCAGATGTTAATAAAAGCAAGTTAATGACACCATTTAGTAAAACGGATTATATATATTTAGCAGCAGTCGGAAATGAATATTTTAATAATATGACTAAGAATAAATTAATCAATACAGGTGGCTATGCCATAGTTGATATTTGCAATGATGGAGCAGGGAATAGATGCGGGGAGAAAGATTTTCCTAAAGATCTCCGGAGAAAGAGTGAAGACGCAATGACAGGGTTGCCACGCTTTTTCAGGCTAATTACCGCAGTTTTCTTATTTATGGCAGGCACTCTTGTTCAGTTATATGGACAGACAGTTTTGATTAATCCAACGGGAGCGGGTGGTTTTGAGCTTGGCAACACATTTCCATCTAACGGATGGACAGTTGTCAATGGATCATACCAGAATTACTGGGTAATAGGAACTGCTACCAAATATGCCGGGACAAACAGCGCATTCATTTCAAACAACGGAACGAGAAATGAGTATAGTCTAAACAGGACCAGCACCGTTCATTTTTACAGAGATATTACAGTTCCGGCAGGAGAGGAAGAGATAGTTTTATCTTTTTATCTGAACGGAACGGTGGAGAATTTTATGGGAACGATATATGACCGGTTGCTTGTTTATATTGCACCGACATCTGTTACTCCTGTTGCCGGGGCCCCTGTTTCGGACGGGACTGACATTACCGGCGCAACATTAGTATATTCACAGCCGGCAACAGTAACTCCCTATGCATTGCAGGAGATAGTTCTTCCGACCACGCTGGCAGGCACAACCTTCAGGTTGATCTTCACATGGCAGAATGATGGCAGCCAGGGAACATACCCTCCTGCTTCAGTTGATAATATAAGTCTTATTTCAAATGTCGATTATCCTAACAGATATGCCGTGGCTGACGGCAACTGGAGCTCAACAAGCACATGGTCATATACTTCCGGCGGGCCGGCAGGAGCCCGCATCCCCGGACCGGATGACAATGTATATATTGAGGGTAACCACACAGTTACGCTTGACAGGAATACTCCGGCGCTGACCCTTCTCAATATTGCTTCAGGGAGTACTCTGAAAACAACAGGGACTTATAACACAACAGCCGTGACTCTTACAGTAAATGGAACGTATCTTAACGAGAGCACAGGAAGTATCACCACAACAACCATGTCGGTAAACAACGGTGGTGTCTATCAGCATAATCAGGATGGAGGAGACATACCAACGGCCACATGGGCACCTGCATCTACATGCCTTATTACAGGTGTTACCGGCAACCTCCCTACCAATACAACGTTTGGACAGACATTTGGAAATCTCTCCTGGAATTGTACGGGTCAGAATGCCGATCTTAGTTTCGCCGCTAACCTTACCACGCTGCTGGGTAACTTAAATATTATGAGTACCGGCTCTGGCTCTCTTCGTCTTATGAATGGTGGCGGGAGTACTTCCTACACCACAAATGTAGCGGGTAACTTTACACAGTCGGGAGGTAAGTTTTATGTTATAGGAGATTATACATCTTCCGGAGATATGACTCTTGCTGTATTGGGTAGCTTAACTGTTTCCGCAGGTACCTTTTATATGAGCGGAAGTACGCATACCGGCAGTGCAGCAACCCTTTATGTCGGGGGAGACTTTGCTGTCTCTTCCGGTGCAACTTTTACAGAGACGGGGTCAGGAGGTTGTGATGTCTATTTTAATGGTACAACTTCTCAGCTATTTACGTTAGGCGGCACAATGTCCGGCACAATGAATTTTACGGTAAACAGCGGAGCAACGTTGCAGATGGGTACAGGCGCAAGCCCGTCAGTACTGTCGGGAGGCACAAACTGCGCCTTCACTGTTGCATCAGGGGGGACGTTGGGCGTTACTTCTCCTGCCGGTATAACAGTTGCCGGGACCGCTGCCGGGAATATCCAGGTTACAACAAGAACATATTCTGCCGGTGCAAGTTATATTTATAACGGAACATCTGCTCAGGTTACCGGATCGGGGCTGACAGCAAACACGCCGGCAAAACTTACAATTAACAATAGTGCAGGTGTCACCTTAAGTGCAGCAACAACTATTTCGGGATTGCTGACAATGACGGCAGGCACACTTAATATGGCAGCGTATAACTTTACTGCCGGATCACTTACAGGATCTTCTGATATACAAGGTACATCCGGTAATCTTACCCTTACAGTAGGGTCAGACAACACCTCCCCTGCAGCCTACAGCGGTCAGATAAGAAACGGTACGGCTACCACTGTTGCTCTGACGAAGACAGGGACGGGTCAGCTTACCCTCGCCAATGCTTCACATACTTATACTGGCTTAACTACTATTAACGGGGGAGAAGTGAGACTTAATCCGGTTTCAACAACAGCCACGTTTGCCTCACAGGTATATCTTAACGGAGGAACATTAAGTACTTCAGGAATTACTGCAGGTACAACCATTACTTTTGCAAAAGCACTTAATCTGAATGCAAACTCAACAATTTCACTAAGTTCAAACAGCCATTCATTGAAGTTCTTAGACAGTTCCGGGACAACATGGAACGGAGCTTCACTTGTAATTTCAAACTGGGGCAAATCTGGCGGGAAGGTGTTTTTTGGCACAACTGCCGGAGGACTTATTGCAGGACAGCTTAGTAAGATAACATTCGCAGGCTACACAGGGACTGCATCTATACTCGGTACCGGTGAGGTTGTCCCTCAGATGTCGTCCATAACAATAGGATCCGACTCACCGGCTTATGCAGCAGCAGATGTTAATCAGGGCTCTGTAGACAATCCTGTTTACAGGTTTTCACTTACCACCACGACCTCTCAGGCAGTGCTTTCCGGGTTACAGATTCCTGTTGCAGGAACATTTGTTGCCGGGGACCTGGTCGTATTGAAAGCATGGTATTCTGGATTATCAACATTTAGTACTTCATCAAGTACGCTTCTTTCAGCCACCATGGCTCCTACAGGTGCAGGAACATTTGTCTTTACCAATTGGACTAATCAGGTTATCCCTTCTGGTACAACAGGATATGTTTTCATTACAGCCGATATTGCATGTTCAGCAACTGCCGCCAACTATTTTTCTGTAGGCGCTGTATCTGCTGGAGATGTCTCTGTCTATGGAGATGTACTTGGAAGCACATCTAATGGGGGCACCCAGACCATTACTGCTGTTACAATGACACCGGTAACCGTGTTTAACGCTACCGGAGGAGATGCATCGTCAGTTCTGACCTGGAACGATCCGACAAGCTGCTATGATGAGGTGATGGTTGTTGTAAGAGAGAGCTATGATGTTACAGGCATACCAACCTATGGCGCCACATATAATGCCAGCCTGGTTTATGGTTCAGGTACTTCTTTCGGAGGAGGATATGTGGTTTACAGGGGTACCACTTCACCTCAGACCGTCACATCATTGATTAACGGGTTGACCTATCACTTTACTTTATACACCCGTAAGGGAACTGTATGGAGCTCCGGAGTGACTGCAGTAGCAACAATGGTAACTCCGCAGGTGGGAGATTACCGCTCGGCTGTAACATCAGGAACATGGAACTCATTGTCAACATGGCAATATTATAATGGTTCATCATGGGTGACACCTACAGGAGGATTTGGTAAGCCGGGTGTACCAAATAACAACAGCGGAAGAATTGAAATTCTTTACGGCCACAATATAATTGTTGCAGCTCCTGTTACCGTTGATCAGGTTACTGTAGATGCAGGTGCAAAAGTTTCTGTTTCATCAACCACCCTTACTATTGACGATGGTGATGACGCTGTAGACTTTATAGTAAACGGGACATTATACGTTACCGGAAGCGGTGGAGGCGGTGGTACAATAACCACCTGGGGAACACTGGCATTTAACAGCGGCGCTGTATATCAGCACGACCGCACCGCAGGGGCAATCCCCAACGCAACCTGGGATCCACAGTCGACATGTCTTATTACCGGAATTACTACAAATGTTTGCAGCGGCTGGGGACAAACTTTTGGTAACGTGACATGGAACTGTGCAAGCCAGTCAAGATCTAATATTAACCTTGCCGGAAATCCGCAGACTATCCAGGGTGATCTTACGATAATAAGTACCGGCTCAGGGAGATTGTCATTAGGGACAAATCAGACTACAGGTCCTGCTATAGCAGGTGATTTTAGCCAGGTCGGAGGCTATTTTTATGTGACCGGGAACTCTTCAAATGCCGGAGCATCAAAAACAATGAGTGTTGCAGGCAACTTTACCCTTACAGGCGGCACATTTGACCTTAGCAGTGCATCAACAGGCACAGGTACTGATGTTGCTGTAAATGTTGCAGGAAACTTTACAGTTACCGCAGGGAAAATAACCCAGAGCGGAACATCCACAACATGTGGAATAGTATTTAACGGCAACGGCACCGAACAGCGATATACTTCGGGTTGTACCATCGACAGGGCGGTAAACTTTACTATAAAGAGCCCGGCATATGTTCAGATGGGAACCGGAGCAGCAAATGCAGTTATCCCAAGCACTGCCACAGGGAAGTTTACAATTGAATCCGGAGCAACACTTGGAGTTACTTCCCAGCAGGGAATAACAATCTCTGGTGCAAACGGCAACATTCAGAATGCAGGTACCAGGACATACTCTGCCGGCGCAAGTTATATATACAATGGTACGCTGGCGCAATCTACCGGAGATGGCCTTACCCTGAGTAACCCGCTTAACCTGACTATTAACAATACAGGAGATACGGGATTTAATATTGTATCACTGACTTCATCTCCCACATTGACAGGTAATCTTACAGTTACAAAAGGTGTTTTTGATTTAAAAACTTTTACCTGCGACAGGAATGTTTCAGGAGGAACCGTGTCACTTGCTGCAGGAACCACATTGCGGATAGGCGGTACAAATACCTTCCCTGCTAATTATGGCACAAAAACCCTGGCAGCAACAAGCACCACGGAGTACTATGGAACCACACAGAGTGTTGGTGCCGTAGGGTCTCCCGGATATGGAAACCTTACCATTACAAATACAGGTGTTGCCACTGCAGCAGGACTGACCTATGTACAGGGCAACTTCACCATAAACAGTGGTGCATCCTATGCTGCCAGTTCGTACATACATTATCTGTCAGGCAACTGGGTTAACAATGGCACATTTACAGCAGGAACATCTATAGCATTGTTTCAGGGCACCACACAAACCATTGGAGGGACAGCATCAACAACCTTCAGCAGCCTTACCGCAAACAGTTCTGTATCGCTTACTCTGGGAATTAATACTTCCATAGCGGGTAATTTAAGGGTAGCGCGTGGAACAATGGATCTCGGAACATATACATGCAACCGTACCGCCTCGGGTGGAATACTTACATTGGTTGATGGCTCAACGCTGAAGATAGGAGGCACTAACACAATGCCGGCAAATTTTGCCACACACACAATAGGTACTGCCAGTACAGTATGGTACAGTGGTGCTGCGCAGACAATATATCCTGAAGTTCCGGTAGCCGGAACAGGAGGATATGGTAATCTCACCCTCAGCGGCACAGGAGCAAAGACAATTGCTGCAGGCACTGCTGTTACGGTTAACACAGCCCTCACAACAGGTGATCTTCTGGTCATTGAATCGTCTGGTCTCTCCTCCAGCGGATCGCTTATTGTCAAAGGGTCCTCAACAGGAACACTTACATACAACAGGCAGCTGAGGACAGAAGCAGGCTATGGAGATTACCAGTACATATCTTCACCTGTAGCTTCAAACACAGCAACAAATGCCACAAAGATTACAACTGTATACGGATGGAATGAAGTAGGCGGCACATGGCCTACAACAACCATGACTGCTCTTGAAACCGGCAGGGGTTACAACATTGATCAGACCACAGTCAGCGATGGCAAGATTGCATTCACAGGTACGGTAGCAACAGCGGCAACCATCCCTGCAACATCTCCTTATGCTGATTTTATTGATAAAAACCTGGCCAATTATTCAAGTCGCACCTATGTCGGAGCTGGAGCTCATTCCGGTGTGGCAAGGAGTCTTACCAACTATGGCGGAGGAGGATGGAACCTTCTTGGAAATCCTTTCACATCTGCAATGCTTGTGTCATCATTTATAAATGCAAACAAATTTGAGTTTGATCCTAACTATGTTGCAGTATATCTTTATGATCCAAGTATAGGAACTAAAGGGGCTTACTATTACATAGGCAATTCAACGGGTTGGGGAACAGGTACATCACAGACACATGTTCAGGCCGGACAAGGTTTCTATGTGATGGCAATGAATGACTCATCAACATTTAACTTCACAACCACCATGCAGGAGCATGCAGCTACTGACGCTGTATTTAAATCAACAAAGTCAGAAGAGCGCTGGTCCGGACTCAGGATCAAGGTAAAGCAGGCTGATGTCGAAAGTTATACAACAATTGTATTCAGCAGCGATATGACAAAGGGTGTTGATCCTGGATATGATATTGGTGAGTTGAGCAGCTATCCTGATGTTGACATTTACAGCATACTTCAGCTGGAAAATGGAGTTAACTATGCGCAGCAGGCACTTCCTTCAGAAGGCATTGATTCGCTGATTATACCTCTTGGGATAGATTGTGCAGCTGGTGGAGAGATAACCTTCTCGGCAGAAACAGAGCCACTGGATGGTTACAATTATCTGCTTGAAGACAGGACAACCAGCACATTGACTGATCTTTCCACTGACACATATACCACTACAGTGCCTGTGAATACTTATGGAACAGGCCGGTTCTACCTCAGGTTAAAGGACGGAACAAAAACAGATATTGACCCGACACCGGAGGATCCGGGTTTGCTTAATGTAAGGCTCTGGGCAACTGACAATGTTGTTTATGTGAAAGGCCAGGTAAGCGCAGACGCAATAGCCACTATATATGACATTAACGGACGTGCCATGCAGGAGAAAAACCTGATAGAAGGAACGTACAATACTTTTGCTGTGAATAATGCAGTGAACGGAGTATATATTGTCAGGATAGTTGATGGTGCTAAACAAATTACAAAAAAGGTAGTACTCAGGTAACAGCCGTTTACATAACTGTCGCAAAATAGTGACAGTGAGAAGATAAAGAGCCCCGGACTTGTAATCCGGGGCTCTTTTTGTTTTGTCATTCGTCAAAGAAGAAGCGTAAAATTATTAATTCTTATAAATATGTTTTAATTTGCACTCTCCACTTGCAATGTTTTAGCAAAGAACCTAATTACTTATTATTTGTGAAGGTCATGAAAAGATGGTTTTTCCTTAATACTGAGATTGTTTTTTCAAAAAAAACAGATAATGGTAATAACACTAATGAAAAAAGATTGCCGCAAATGAAGAAGATATGTCTGCAAATAATATTCATCGTGTTGTTAATCTTATGTGGTGCAGAAGCAAACGCCGCCACAAAAACCTGGAACGGCGGAACAGGAGATAACAAGGACTGGACCCTTAACACAAACTGGCTTGAAGGCTTAGCTCCGGTTGCCGGTGATGACATTGTATTTAACACTGCAGGATCAATCACATTTTCAATATTGCCAGCAGCCTCAGTATCCTATAACTCTCTGACTGTATCACAGGGCGATGTCACTATTGCAGGTGCAACGGCAATAATTTTTGCTCTCGGAGGCAATTCAGGAACTGATTTCACCATAGCCAGCGGAGCATCATTGATCATTGGCACAAATGCAACGATCGCATTAGCTGCAAATGCAACTGCAACGATTGCCGGCACACTGAGAAACAATTCGACATACAATGCAGGCAGTACAAACTCTGTCACTACAATAACAGGTTCGGTTATTAACACAGGTTCAATAATCAATTCATCAGCCGAACGTATGATCTTCGCTGCAGGGAGCACATATGAGCATGCAAGGGACCTTGGAACCATACCTTATGCCACATGGGCCGTTACATCAAATTGTAATATCACAGGACAATCCACGGATTACAGCTCTCAGGCGGACTGCAGTACATTTAATCAGTCCTTTGGTAATTTTACATGGAACTGCCCGGCACAGGCTGCGGAAGTGAGTCTTTATGGTAACCTGAAGACGGTAAAAGGCAACTTCTATTTAATAAGTTCAGGGGCAACAGATCTTTGCCTTGGGGGAGGCTCAGCAGGAGACCTTACAATTGATGGCGACTATGTTCAGACAGGAGGAGGATTAAGCATCACCAGGGCCGCAAATGCAAGGACAATGTATGTCAAAGGCAACTTTTCTCTTTCAGTTGGTACTATTAATATGAGTAGTTTTTCTGGTGGCAGCGCAACCGGCACATTGAATGTAGCTGGCAATTTTAGTCATACTGGAGGAACTATTACAGAGACAACGAGTGTTAATCCCGGTGGAATAATTGTATTTAGCGGTACATCAGGTATGCAAACATATACTGCCGGAGGTACGGTAACCAACACTGTTAATTATGTTGTAAACAGCGGGGCATACCTGCAGATGGCAACTGATGCAACGGCAATTACAGGGACAGGTTCATTTACTCTTTCCGGCGGAGCCACGCTTGGCATCACCTCAGCCAGTGGTATAAGTGAGACAGCAGCCTCAGGAAACATCCAGGTATCAGGGACAAGGACCTATTCAACAGGAGCAAACTATGTTTATAATGGATCCACGGCCCAGACAATGGGTGATGGATTGATGCAGAACACCCCGGCAGCACTAACCATAAATAACAGTGCCGGAGTTACTCTCAGTGAGATAACAACAATTACAGGGCTGCTAACCATAACCAGCGGCACACTGAATACGGCAAATACCAGCCTTGCAGTTGGCTCATTAACGGGTTCCGGAGACATAACAAATACATCGGGCACCGGGGCTGACCTTACAATTACGGTGGGATCAGATAATACAACGCCTGCTGCTTACAGTGGCAAAATTGAGAACGGAACAGCAAATTCAGTATCTCTTGTTAAAACAGGAAACGGAACCCTGATACTCTCAGGCGCAAATACCTATACAGGGTCAACAACCATATCTGGTGGCATATTACGAACCGAAGCAGCAAACACTCTCAGTGGCAGTTCAAATATAATATTAGGTAGCGGAACTCTTCAAACAGGCGCAACAACCGGATATAATCAGGCCCACGGGACGCTTAACCTGACGTCATCATCCACAATAGCGCTGGGTTCCGGAGCGCATTCTGTTACTTTTAGTGCAAGTAATGGTTTATCATGGACAGGTGGAGCTAAACTGACAATTACAGGGTGGACCGGGACACCAGGCTCAGTAGGAACCGCCGGTCAGATATTTATAGGATCGGATGCGAGCGGGCTTACTGGAGATCAGCTTTCAAATATCACCTTTTATGGATATAATTCTGGTGCCGTGATGTTATCAACCGGTGAAATATCACCTTCGGGAACACCTGCTGTCGCCATCTCATCACCTGATCCTGCAGTTGCAGCAGCCAGTATATATCAGTCGGCTTCAAACAATGTCATTTACAGGTTCGATAATGCCGTCACATTGGGGAATGCTGTTATGACAGGGCTACAGATAACGACTGCAGGCGCATATTCTTCATCAGATATTTCAAGCCTTAAAGCATGGTATTCAGCTGATAACACATTCAATTCGTCAGCTGATATTCTTTTATCAACCATTACTACTTCTCTCGGCATCGGAGCACATACATTTACCTCATGGACCAATGCGATGATAAATGCCGGTACCACAGGATACATATTTATAACTGCAGATATACCATGTTCCACCACGGCAGGGGCCACAATTAATGTAACTGCAGTACAACCATCAGATGTCACTTTTATAGCAGCCAGTTTATCAGGCACCACTTATAATGGAGGTGTACAAACAATAACGAATTCAGATCCTGAAAAAGTCACAGCTCCAGCAGCTTCGGTTGATAATGCCAGATCTGTTCTGACATGGACAAATCCTTCCAGCTGTTTCGATGAAGTTATGATTGTTGGCAAGGCAAATGCAGCTGTCACACTTGTTCCATCCGGCACCACGTACACTGACAATCTGGTTTTTGGTTTAGGGACCCCATTTGACGGAGGATATGTTATATACAGAGGAACAGTTCCTCCGAAGACAGTTACCGGTCTCACCAATGGCACAACTTATTATTATACTTTTTTTACGCGCAATGGTTCAGTATGGAGCTCCGGAATAAACACCTATGCCAAGGCTTTGTCGAGTGCTGATATCGATTACAGATCGGCCCGTACCGGAAACTGGAGCGACGCCTTAACATGGGAAGCATACGATGGCTCCGTATGGGAGCCGGCATCAACTGCACCATCCAGTGCAAACAGACAAGTAACAATTCTCAGCGGGCATACGGTTACAATAAATCAGGCTGTAAGTGTTGATCAGGTTACTGTGAACTCTGGGGGAAAGGTCACTGTAAACAATGTTACATTGACAATAGCTGATGGAGAAGGGGATGATTTTACAGTTAACGGAACGCTTGAACTCACCGGAGCTTCAGGGGTGATTACCACCACCGGAAATCTTATGGTTAACGGAGGAGGCACATATATTCACAACAGGAATCTGGGCGTTATACCTACGGCAACCTGGGCTGTCACCTCAAACTGTAATATAACAGGACAATCCTCGGATTATGGGGGTTTGGCAGCTTGCAGCTCATTTAATCAGACTTTTGGTAATTTCACATGGGATTGCCCTACGCAGGCATCAGAAGTAAGCCTTTATGGTAATCTAAGGACGGTAAAAGGTAATTTTTCGTTAATAAGTTCAGGGACAGTCGATCTTTGCCTGGGGGGAGACTCACCCGGGGACCTTACAATTGATGGTAACTATGTACAGACAGGAGGTGCCTTAAGCATTACCAGGGCCGGAAGTGTAAGGACAATGAATGTCAAAGGAAACTTTACTCTTTCAGGCGGGACCCTTAATTTGAGCAGCCTGCTTGGTGGAGCCAGTAATACAGGCACCTTAACTGTAATGGGAAATTTCACCCACACGGGCGGGTTGATAACTGAATCAACATCTGTAAATCCCGGAGGCATAATTGTATTTAATGGTACATCTGCTATGCAGACTTACACTTCCGGAGGCAATGTAACCAATACAGTCGATTTCACTGTTAACAGCGGGGCATATCTGCAGATGGCGGCAGAAGGTACGGCCATCACCGGAGGCGGGACATTTACACTGTCGGCCAATGCCACCCTGGGCATTACCTCGGCTGCTGGCATAACGGCAGAGGTGGCAACACCGACAGGAAACATCCGTACCACAACAGGAAGAATCTTTGGCGTGGGTGCCAACTATACATATAACGGGACCGGTTCACAATTCACAGGAACAGGATTGCCTACTGCAGCACTAAAGGGGGCAGTTGTAATTGCAAGCGGAGCCGTTGTGACTTCAACCAACGAAATAGCATCGGATGGTACCATCACGGTGAACGGTACTCTCATCCCGGGCTCTGCAACGCAGGTTATCAATGGGACCGGTTCGCTTGCCGGATCGGGTACGGTTGTGGTTAACCGCACTGCACCGACAGCCGACTTTTCCTCGCAATACACAATTACAACCAAAAACCTGTCAGCGCTGACAGTTGAGTATTCAGCGCTCAATGGTGCACAAACAGTTTCTCCATTGACTTATTACAACCTGAAGCTCGATAACACCAGCGGAACGAATTCACTGACAGGCGTGGCAGCTGTATCAGGCACTCTTACAACGACTGCCGGTGGTACTTTTGATGTAGGAGTAAATCAGCTTACCGTGGGAACGCTTTTAAACAATGGTTCCATCACCATTAACTCAACCGGGGTTGGCACAAATGGTTCAATGACTGTCTCTTCGGCCAGCGGAACCGGCACGGCTACCTATACGCGTTTCATGCCTGCCGATCTTTACCGTTACGTCTCCTCACCGGTTGGTACGAGCACTCTGCCAGCAGGAACAACATTCTGGCGATGGAATGAACCTGAAGGAGTGTGGGGTGAAGATATCTCCGAAACACCTACCACAGCATGTTCAAGTGGTGCCGGTTATACAATGCTTGCAACAGGGCAGACAGTATCATTTACCGGTTCGGTTGTGACTTCTGCCACCCAGACAGGGACTGCACCATATAACACTTCGGGGACTTATGTAAACAACAGGGGAACCTGGGGTGGAGGAGGATTTAACCTCCTGGGAAATCCATTTACCTCGGCAATGAGCGCCACTCAGTTTATCAGTGTTAACGGAGAATCAGGAAACAAGAGCCTGGATCCAAACTATAATGCTGTTTATATTTACAATGGCAATACATTTAGTTATATAGGGAGTGACATCCCCGACTTTCCCAATACCGGCACTTTTGTATCAGACAATATACAGGCGGGGCAGGGATTCTTTGTACTGGCTAATTACAACGGGGTGACCTTCAGCTTTACCTCAGAGATGCAGGTTCACGACCAATCAGTCCCGATGACAAAGAAGTTAACAAAGGTAAAGAGTGCATGGCCGGGGCTGCAACTGAAGGTTAAGAAGGATAACCTGAGCGATATGACCACGGTGGTTTACAACGAATGGATGACCCGCGGGCTTGATCCGGGTTACGATGTAGGACTTTACAGTTCAGGAACCGACCTTTCTGTTTATACGTTGCTTTCAGAGGACAACGGGATAAACTTTGCACGACAGGCACTGCCATTACCGGAAAGTGACACAGTAACAGTTGCTGTGGGAATTGATACCTGGAAAGGAGGAACCGTTACCTTCTCGGCATACATTATTCCAATGGTTAATTACACCTATTATCTTGAGGATCGTGTGACAGGACTGTATACCGACTTAAGCAAAGAAACATATACCGCGCAGATACCTGCTGAAACATATGGCACAGGACGATTTTACCTGAAAGCCATCCGTACGGGCAACAGCCAGCGAAGATCTCAGGCAGACAATCCTGACCTGAGAGAGGTTCACATCTGGAAGTCAGATAACAGGGTTATTATACAGGGAGCATTAAGCAGTGAGGCCATGGCTGAGATGTATGATATGCAAGCCCGTATGATTTTGAAAAACCGGCTGACTGAATCATCATTTAACACAATCGATCTGCCATCAGATTCCAGGGGTGTATATATTGTAATCATAAGAGACAGAGGTAAAGTATACAAGCAGAAAATTGTAGTTCTGTAAGTTAAGAGTAAAGCATAGAGAGTAAAGCGTAAGGTGAGGCCCCTTTGCGCTTTACTCTTTATGCTTTATAATCTATGCTCTACGCGCAATTTCCTTATCTTTATAGTATGAAAGACTTCGTTTACATTGCAAAGACTTTCCGCCTGCTAAAGGAACATCAACCCGGGAAGCTGGTATTGATTTTTGCACTTACTCTTTTTATGGGAGTAAACTCCGGGTTTTCAATAATGCTCCTGATCCCTCTCTTACAATTACTCAACGTGGGAAGCGATGTTACCGGTTCCGGCCCGGGATATGTATTTCATGCCATTGCTGAAAAGACAGGGATAAGCTTCGGTATAGAGACAATTCTGATAGTATATGTAATTCTGATAACCATCAACGCATTACTGCAGTATTGGAAGACGATGCTTGACACCAGGTACCAGCAGACACTGATATATTATATCCGTCGTCGTCTCTTTATGAAGATCATACATGCCGAGTGGCCTATGCTTAACAGTAAAAGCAAGACCAATCATCTGCAGGTACTCACCAAGGAGGTACCAAATATGGCAGAGTATGTTTATTATTACCTCAGACTAATTACAACAATCATTATTTCGGTAAGCTACATTGCATACGCACTTGCCGTCTCGGCAGGATTCACCCTTTTAATCATTGCTGTTGGCGGGATACTCTTTTTTGTTTTGCGAAGGTATTTGTTCAGATCGTTTCACCTGGGAGAAGAATTTGTTTCTTCATATAACAGACTTTTGAAATATATTGACGATTTCTGGCAGACAGTTAAAATTGCCAAGGTACACAGCTCAGAGGATTTTTACTTTGAACGGTTTGATGAGGCAAGCAATTCGTTGCTTAATCTGGAATCTACCATTCAGAGAAACTGGTCGCTGCCTCAGCTTATCTACCGTGTAGCGGGGATAGTTGTACTTGTTATTATTGTTTACCTGGGTTATCATTCCGGCAGAGTGCCTGTGACTTCATTTTTCATTCTGATAGTACTTTTCTCAAGGATCTTTCCCCAGTTTGTAGCCATGAATACCGACCTGAACATGATACTGACTCATGTTGCTTCTGTAAAGCTGGTGATGAAGCTCGACGAAGAGTTTACAAACGAAAAGCGCTCAGATACACAAAGCGGAGTTGCTGTTGAGCTGGAAAAGGAGATTAAGCTGGACAATATCTCTTTTTCATATGATGACGGGGAAAACCTTTTTGATCACTTCTCCCAAACGATTCCTGCGCGAAGTATTACCGGAATAATTGGTGAATCAGGCATTGGCAAGACAACCCTTATTGATCTGATTGCCGGGTTACAGAGACCTACGGATGGGAAGATCTTTATTGATGACAGGGTACTGGATGATGATATACTGCCACATTGGAAGGCAGGTATCGGGTATCTGCCGCAGGACTCTTTTTTTATTGATGGCACCTTACGCGAGAATCTTATCTGGGACAGCCCGGTAGATATAAGTGACAAAGATATTATGGATGTCCTTGAACAGGTAAATGCACTTCATCTTCCGGAGCGTTTTGAAAATGGGCTTGATGCCTATATTGTAAACTATTCTTTTTGTTTTTCAGGCGGGGAATGTCAGCGGCTGGCATTGGCCAGGGTATTGCTGCGACGACCACGACTGCTGCTTCTTGATGAGGCGACTTCATCACTCGATTCGGAGAATGAAGCACAGATTATGGATGTAATCTGCCGGCTAAAAGAAAAAGTAACAATAATTTTTGTGACACATCGAATGTCACTTCTCGGGCTCTTTGACAATGTTATAAAGCTCTGATAATTAACAATTAACGATTAGCAATTAGCAATTGGTTGCAGGGAGATGGGCCTTTTTATATTTAGCCGGACTGAAAACCTGTGGCATAAATTTGTAATTTTGCCGCATCAAATAACGTTATCGCAAGTGAACTGCAATAACCACCGGTTGTTTTTTATTTGTTAATTTTGTATTGGCATGAGGAAGCGTATTTTACATACCCTGAAAAAGGGATATCTTCCACGATGGGTGGTCTTACTTTTTGACCTGTGGGTATTAGCGTTCAGTTTTGTCTTCAGCTATGTACTTAGGTACAATGTGAGACCTCTGAATATTGACATGACGGTAATAACCTGGGACCTGCTGATTGTTACAGGTGTTTATTTTATTGCCATAATAATATTCCGTCCATATGCCGGTGTCATCAGGAACACCACAGCAAGTGATATTGTAAAAATTTTCGAGACGGTTAGCCTTGGAACGGTCATGCTTCTTGGCGTTACACTGGCGGGCAGATATTACATGCCGAGGTCGCTCTTTGTGATACCTATCTCAATCATTATAATTCATACTATGGTGTCAGGGTTTCTGATTACCCTCAGTCGCCTGGCAATAAAGTATTTCTTTTCACTCATTACCCGTTCGCATAAGGATGTCAAAGTGATGATTTACGGTGCGGGAGAGCTTGGACATATAACTCTTATCTCGATAGAGAGAACTACCGAACTTAATTATAAAGTTGTCGGGTTTATTGATACCAATAAGAAGCTCCAGGGGATGAGTAAGAGTGGGGTGATGATTTATTCTCCTGAGCAGGCTATGGGACATATGCTTGTGGATCAGGATATAAAAGAGATAATCATAGGTATTAACCCTGCGATGCAGGTAAAGAAGAGCCTCGATGAGCTCTACGACTTCTGTCTCAAACATAAGATCACTGTTAAGAAAGTACCACCATTGAATGAGTGGATTAACGGGACTTTCAATGCAAGGCAGATACAGCCCATAAACATTGAGGATTTGTTGGGCAGGGATGTTATAAAGCTTGACATAAAGCGTATACAGACAGGGCTTAAGGACAAAACCATACTTATTACAGGTGCTGCCGGATCGATAGGGTCGGAGATGGTAAGGCAGCTGATGATATTTGATACGGGTAACCTTGTGCTTCTGGACAAGGCTGAGTCGGATCTGTACAATCTTCAGATGGAGATAAAGGCCAAATATGGCGAGACGAGACATTTTGAACTCGTGATTGCAGATATAACCAACGAGTCACGCATGCGCAGGGTCTTTGAAAGATACCATCCTCAGATTGTCTTTAATGCAGCAGCATACAAGCACGTGCCTCTTATGGAAGATAATCCCTGCGAGGCCGTTCGGGTGAATATAGGCGGGACAAAAACCCTGGCTGATCTGTCGGTAACCTTTGATGTTGAGCGTTTTGTTATGATCTCAACCGACAAAGCGGTCAACCCCACCAATGTAATGGGTGCATCAAAAAGGATATGCGAACAGTATATACAGTCTTTGTCTTTAAAAGACCATGTTAAGACTGAGTTTGTCACAACACGTTTTGGAAATGTGCTCGGTTCAAACGGTTCGGTGGTCCCTCTCTTTTTAAAACAGATAAAGAATGGCGGTCCTGTTACCGTAACTCACCGTGATATCAGACGTTACTTTATGACTATCCCGGAAGCCTGTCAGCTGGTGCTTGAAGCCGGATTCATGGGGATAGGCGGGGAGATATTTGTCTTTGATATGGGAGAACCTGTACTTATCTGGGATCTTGCTGAAAAAATGATATCATTGTCGGGATTGATACCGGGGAAAGACATAGACATTGTTGAAGTGGGTCTTCGTCCTGGTGAGAAGCTTTATGAGGAGGTACTCGCAATAAAGGAGACCTGCAAACCAACATATAACTCACGCATCCTTATTGCTGATGTCCGCAGGGAGGATCATAAATACATAAGGGAAAAGGTTTCCGAGATGCTTAAAAACATTGAGACTGATGGTGATGTTAAGATCGTAGCCAGGATGCTTGAGCTGGTACCGGAGTTCAAGCCACAGAACGAGCGGTACAAAAACGCCTCTTTTGTAAAAAACTAGCTGTAAAAGAGGTACTTTTAGTAGTTTTGAATTAAGTTTATTAAAAATAGATTAATGAAGTATCTATCCAATTCGCGTGTTCTTGTAACCGGGGGAGCAGGATTTATAGGGTCAGCACTTTGTCATGATCTGGTTGAAAGGGGGAACACGGTTGTTTGCCTTGATAATTTTGCAACAGGAAAGAAGGAAAATATTGAAGAGCTGATGAACAACAGCTCTTTTCGTCTTATTGAGGGGGACATTCGTAATGCCGAGATATGCAGGAAGGCTGTTGAAGGTGTTGATGTGGTGATGCACGAGGCTGCACTGGGTAGTGTGCCAAGGAGCATAGCCAATCCAGCCACCACCAACGATGTCAATGTTAACGGTTTTCTGAATATGCTTATTGCCTCTCGCGATGCAGGGGTAAAGCGCTTTGTCTTCGCCTCGAGTTCATCGGTATATGGCGATGCAGCCGAGCTGCCAAAAAAAGAGGAGAAAATAGGGAAGGTACTCTCTCCTTATGCGCTGACAAAATTTGTCAATGAAGAGTATGCCCGTCTTTTTAGCAAGTTATATGGAATAGAGACAATAGGGCTTCGTTATTTCAACGTCTTTGGCCGCCGGCAGGATCCGGATGGGCCTTATGCAGCAGCACTGCCTCTGTTTGCAATAAGATACAAAAAAGGGATGGCCCCGGTTATCAATGGTGATGGGTCTCATTCCCGCGACTTTACATATGTTGACAATGTGATACTGGCAAATAACCTGGCTGCTGTCACTACAGACCCCGCCGCTGTAAATACCGTCTATAATGTAGCATGTGGAGAGAGAGTGACAGTAAAACAGCTGGCTATTAAGCTACGGGACTCTCTCTCGCGTTTTGACAGCGCAATAGCTGCCGTTGAGCCACAGTATGGCCCAGAGAGGGAAGGCGATGTGCCACACTCACTCGCATCGATAGAAAAAGCAAGGAGACTGCTAGGCTATGAGCCGGTGGTGTATTTTCACCAGGGGCTCGACCTGGCTGCTGAATGGTACTTTAATAATTGTGGAACCAAATAACTACTGAGATGCCTGCCAAGCCTGTTGTACTTGTTACCGGAGCCGATGGTTTTATCGGATCACATCTGACAGAGCTGTTGCTGATGAAGGGATACTCTGTACGCGCACTTGCTCAATACAATTCGTTTAACAGTCACGGATGGCTTGAGGAGATAAAGGCTGCAGAAAGTCTTGAGATAATAAGTGGTGATGTGCGCGATCCTCATTTCTGCAAAGATCTGGTGTGCGGTACCTCTCTCATATTCCATCTGGCAGCCCTGATAGCCATACCATATTCATACCGCTCGCCTTCATCATATGCTGAAACCAACATCACAGGTACATTGAATATGTGCCAGGCTGCACGTGACTGCGGAAATATCCGGCTTATTCATACATCCACCTCTGAGGTCTACGGGACAGCACTGTATGCACCCATAGATGAGAAACACCCTCGCCAGCCCCAGTCACCGTACTCGGCATCCAAAATTTCAGCCGATGCCATGGCCCTGAGCTTCTGGCATGCATTTGATCTGCCGGTAACAGTGGCACGTCCTTTTAATACTTTTGGCCCGCGACAGAGCGCCCGCGCAGTAATACCTACAATAATAACTCAGATTGAGTCAGGAGCAAAGGAGATAAAGCTTGGCAGCCTGACCCCCAAAAGAGACATGAATTATGTGAAGGATACTGTCAGGGGTTTATTATCTTTGGCTGAGTGCGATGCAACAACAGGAAGGGAGGTCAACATCTGCACCGGGGAGGAAGTATCAATAGGGGAAATTGCTGATATGATTATGGAGCTTATGAGCACAAAAGTCTCAATCGTAACAGACAAGGAGAGAATAAGACCCGAGTCATCGGAAGTATTCAGGTTGTGTGGAGACAATACACTAATTAAAACACTCACTGGCTGGAAACCTGAATATAACCTCAGAGAAGGGTTAAGAAATACAATCGAATGGTTCATTAAACCCGAGAACCGGATAAGATATAAACCCGGGGTTTATAATATATGAAAAACACTCTTTGGGACGATATTATTTCTTTTGTCAGGGATAAGTATAATAAACCTGAAGGATTGGTCCCTCTGCATGAACCCAGATTCAGAGGTAATGAGCGTAAATATGTGCTTGATTGCATAGATACGACATTTGTAAGCAGCGTAGGAGAATATGTGGGACGCTTTGAAGAGGTTATTGCTGCCTACACAGGATCAGAATATGCTGTGGCAGTTGTAAATGGTACTTCGGCATTGCATCTGGCGCTTAAGCTTGCAGGTGTGGAAAGTGGCGACGAAGTTATAACTCAGCCACTGACATTCATCGCTACGGCGAATGCTATTGCCTATACAGGGGCCAGGCCTCTCTTCACAGATATAGATAAGGACACTCTGGGATTATCTCCTTCTTGCCTGGAGGAGTTTCTTGAAAAAAACTGTCACCGGGGTGACGGAGGCTATACTTATAACAATAGCACCGGAAGGCGCATTGCAGCATGTGTGCCAATGCATACTTTTGGCCATCCATGCCGTATTGATGAGCTGAGAGCAATATGTGACCGTTATTGTATTGTACTGGTTGAAGATGCTGCTGAGTCACTGGGATCTTTTTATAAGGAGAGGCATACAGGCACATTTGGTCATCTTGGAATATTATCTTTCAATGGAAACAAGATAGTTACCACAGGTGGTGGAGGGATGATACTTACAGGTGACAGGATAATGGCACAGCATGCAAAGCACCTTACCACCCAGGCAAAAGTGCCACACAGATGGGAATACAGGCATGATGAAACAGGATATAACTACCGGCTGACAAATATTCAGGCAGCACTTGGCTGCGCCCAGATGGAGATGATCACATCTTTTGTGGAGAGCAAGAGAAAGCTGGCAGACAGCTACAGGAGCTTTTTTGCTTCACATGGAGTGGAGTTCTTTATTGAACCGGCAGGAGCAACGTCAAACTATTGGCTGAATGCCATACTGCTCTCCGGGAGAGATGAAAGGGATGCTTTCCTGGAATACACAAACGACCGTGGATTACAGACACGCCCGGCATGGGATCTTATGACAACACTCCCAATGTTCAGCGACTGTCAGTCGGCTCCACTGCCTAACGCAAAATATATTGCCGACAGATTGGTTAATATTCCCAGCAGTGTAATATGATGAACAGGAAGCCTATAGTCTTGATCGGAGCTGGTGGACATTGCAAATCAGTGATAGATGTAATTGAACATCTTGATGAGTGGTTCATCGCAGGAATAGTTGGCTTACCTGAGGAACGGGGGAGTAAAATTCTTGGTTACGAGGTGATTGGTGATGACAATGACCTTGAGCTGCTGGCTGCAAACTATAATAGTTTTCATATCTCGCTGGGTTTTATAAGCTCACCGCAGAAGCGTATTGATATCTGGAAAAAGATCACCTTATTGAAGGTTAATATGCCTGTTTTAATATCTCCCAGGGCATATGTTTCGAGGCATGCGCATATCGGTGCCGGGAGTATTGTAATGCATTATGCCGTTATTAACGCTGCCGCAACTGTTGGAGAGAATACAATTATTAATACCAGGGCACTTGTTGAGCACGATGCGGTGATAAGCTCTCATTGTCATATTGCAACAGCGGCTGTGATTAACGGAGGAGTGACAGTGGGAGAAGCATCATTTGTGGGAAGCGGGGCGATAACCCGGCAGGGTGTCTCAATACCCGGGAGATCATTTATCAAGGCGAATTCTTTAGTCAAATAGGCCAGAAATGAGCAGTAGAGTGTTTATAATAGCTGAAGCTGGAGTCAATCATAACGGTGACCCGGCCCTGGCACACAGGCTGGTTGACCTGGCCGCGTGGTGCGGAGCCGATGCCATAAAGTTTCAGACTTTCAAAGCCAATGCACTTGTAAGCCATTCTGCCCCACGGGCATCTTATCAGGAGTCAAATTTAAATGAGACCGGAACGCAGTTTTCAATGCTCAGCAGGCTGGAACTGAAAGATGATACTTTCAGGGAGCTTAAAGAGCATGCTGAAAAAGCAGGACTGGAATTCATGTCGTCTCCCTTTGACATGGAGAGCATTGAATTACTAAACAGGCTGGAAATAGGTACATTCAAGATCCCCTCGGGTGAGATAACAAACCTGCCATATCTGAAAAAGATTGGATCGCTCAATAAGAAGGTTATACTATCGACCGGGATGTCAACCCTTAGGGAGGTTGAAGAGGCAATAGATATACTTATTGCAGCTGGTACCGAAAGAGGAAAAATATCGTTGTTACATGCTACAACAGAATACCCGGCACCTGTTGAAGAGGTGAATCTGAGAGCAATGATAACAATGAAGGAAAAATTCAACCTGGAGGTGGGATACTCTGATCACACTTCTGGTATATTAATACCCTGTGTTGCTGTTGGCCTGGGTGCGACAATTATTGAAAAGCATTTCACCATAGACAGGAATATGACCGGGCCTGATCATAAGGCTTCGCTTACCGGAGAGGAATTCAGGCAGATGGTTCTGTCAATCAGGGATATTGAAAAGGCTCTGGGCTCTGGAATAAAAGAACCGACAAAGACTGAGAAGCTGAATATTACCGTTGTCAGGAAGAGTGTTCATTACAGGGCCTCTTTTAAAGCTGGCAGCATCCTGGGATACAATGACATTGTGATGAAAAGACCGGGAAACGGCATATCTCCAATGATGGAAGAAAAGATCATAGGCCGGACACTTAAAAGGGATGTTGAAGGAGATACAATGGTTAAGTGGGAGGATCTGGCATGAGAGTAGGTATCCTTACCAGTTCAAGGGCCGATTATGGTATATATCAGCCTTTGCTGAAAAGACTCAGCGAGGATCCTTTCTTTGATATGTCATTGCTTGTATTTGGTACGCATCTCTCGGAAAGGTTTGGTTATACAGTAAGAGAGATCGAAAAAGATGGATATGACATTGCTCTGAGAGCTGACACCGTGCCTGAGGATGACACTAAGGCTTCTGTTGTTTCTTCAATGGCGAAGACTATCCTGGAATTCAATAAACTGTGGATGAGGGAAAAATTTGATGTAATTGTTGCACTCGGGGACCGGTATGAGATGTTTGCAGCGGTTGCTTCTTCAGTACCATATAATATCAATGTTGCTCATATACATGGAGGGGAGACCACTCTTGGTGCTATCGACAATGCATTCCGTCACTCAATAACTCATTTTTCGTCACTTCACTTTACCTCGTGCAATATTTACAGGGACCGTGTCATTGAACTTACGGAAGAGAGTTCCAATGTATTTAATGCCGGGGCGCTTTCAATGGATAACATGCGGAAAACGGAGTTATTCACACCTGGAGAATTTTCTGAGAGGTTTTCAATAGATATTTCAGAACCTTTTATTTTAACGACCTTCCATCCTGAGACAAAAGCCGGGGAGAGAAATATTGAATACATAAGAGAGGTTGTATCAGCAATTAAATCAATGCACGGTTACCGGTTTTTAGTGACCATGCCTAATGCTGACCCGATGGGATTGACAGTAAGGAAAGCGTTGCTGGAGCTTGAGAAAGAGACAGGCTATGTAAAGTGCATAGAGAATCTTGGTAGCAAGGGATATTACACCTGTCTCAGCCACTGCAGGATGATGTTAGGAAACTCTTCGAGTGGGTTTACAGAGGCGATTTATTTTGACAAGCCGGTAGTAAATATTGGCGACAGGCAGAAAGGAAGAATTATTACTGCCAATATTTTCACCTGCAGGGCTATTAAAAAGGAGATACTTGAAGCTGTGAAAAAGGCAGAGGACTATGTGCCTGGCACTGCTGTGAATATATTCGGAGATGGGAACAGTGCTGACTTTATAGCCCATAAACTCAAGGAGTACCATAATCATAAACAAAAGGCAGATGCTTGATTTAAGTAAACATGTCATTTATTGCGACGAGTTGCTTGTGGCAGCGTTGGAGAAGCTGAACAAGGTGCCGTCAAACCTTACTCTCTTTGTGCTGGATCGTCGTAACAGGCTTATAGGGACACTTACTGACGGAGATATAAGGAGAGGGTTGATAAAAGGACTGCAGGTCGCTTCTGAAGTAAGCCGCTTCATGAATACCTCATTTTATTGCCTTGAAAGCACAAAATCATCACCTGCTCAAATACGGTCCATAAAGGAAAAAGGAGTGAAGCTTCTTCCTGTCCTTGACAGGGAAGGGAGAATAAAGAGTGTTCTGGATTTCAGTGAGGTACATACAAGCCTTCCTGTTGATGCGGTAATTATGGCAGGAGGCCGGGGTGAACGGATGCTCCCCCTTACTGCAAGGACACCTAAACCATTACTTAAGCTGGGCGATAAGCCTATTATAGATCATGTTATTGACAGACTGCGCAGGTATGGAATAGTCAACTTCAGGATTTCCGTGAATTATCTTGCAGAGAAGATTGAAAAACACCTTGGCGATGGCAGTGAGAAAGGTATAAACATAACATATCTGCATGAGGATATTCCAATGGGAACAATAGGGGCTCTTGGCAATGCAGGTAAATTTGTCAACGATACTATCCTGTTAATAAACTCGGATATCTTCACCAATATGGATCTCGAAGAATTTTATCAGAGCTTTGTTGATGCCGGAGCTGACCTGGCCATAGCATCGGTACCGTACAACATTGAAGTGCCTTTTGCGGTAATTTCATCGGATACTGATAAGATTGTGTCGGGGCTGGAAGAGAAGCCATCTTTTTCTTTTAATGCCAGCGCAGGGATTTACATGTTTAAAAAAGAGCTGTTGAAGTATATACCTTCAGGAATACATTATGATGCCCCCGACTTTGTTCTCAGGGTTGTAGCTGCCGGGAAAAAGGTAGTTCGTCACCCTCTGATGGGTTATTGGATTGATATAGGTCGCAAGGAAGACTATCTGAAGGCAATTGAATACAGGTCATACATTAAAGACTGATCAGAACAATGAGATTCTTAATCGTCATTACTGCCCGCGGAGGATCAAAAGGGATTCCTAAAAAGAATATCAGGGAGCTATGCGGGAAACCACTCATCTGCTACACTCTGGATGTGGCAATGAAACTTTGTCCTGTTGATGACATCTGTGTGAGCACTGATGATGAGGAGATAGTATCTGTTGTTGAGAATTACGGAGTCAAAGTGCCTTTTCGCAGACCGGCGGAATTATCTACAGATGATGCCGGACAATATGATGTGGTACGTCATGCGTACAACTATTATCTTTCTTTAGGAAGAAAATACGATTGTATTGTATTGTTACAGCCTACAACACCTCTCAGAAATGTCTCTGACACAAAAAAGCAGATAGATTCTTTCATGCCTGATTCAGACATGGTGGTATCAGTATGCAAAGCCTCTGCAAACCCTTATTTTGTCTTATTTGAAGAAGACGACAAGGGTTTTCTTGTAAAGTCGAGAGAAGGGAATTTTAAAAGAAGACAGGATTGTCCCCCGGTATGGCAGTATAACGGATCCTGTTATGTGATTAACCCTGACTCATTGCTGCGGTATAACTCTTTTAATGAATTTAAAAGGATCAGGAAATTTGTTATGTCGTCTGCCGATTCGGTTGATATTGATGATGAACTTGACTGGGACTTTTGTGAGTTTCTGATAATGAAATCCGGAATAAAAAAACAATAACAAGCAATATGAAGAAAGAAAAATGGAGGGTATGGGATGATACGCCCAGATATGGTGATGTTTTTTTCGAAAGAGCAACGGGGAAAATGCCGGAGATGGAGTCATCAAAGGCGATAGCCAGGAGAATATCAAAGCTGGCATGTGAAAATGATTCGATCCTTGATGTTGGCTGCGGAGGAGGCCATTACCTTGTATCCCTGGATCGTGAGATGAAGACTCATTTCAGTTACACGGGTATTGATGCTACTGAATATTATATCGAAAGAGCTAAACAGGCCTTTAAAGCGGCGCCTGAAGGGGGAAAAAGAGGCGCAACAGATTTCCAGGTTGGAGACATATTCAATATTAACCAATCCGATAATTCATTTGATATAGTATTATGTGCAAATGTTCTGCTTCACCTTCCTTCAGTAGGAGTGCCATTAAAGGAGCTTGTCAGGGTAACCGGGAAGTATCTTCTTGTGCGTACCATGGTTGGCGCTGAATCATTCAGGATAATGCATGTACTGAAACCTGAAAAGTATGAAGATAATGGTGAGCCGGAGCATTTCAGTTACTTTAACATCTACTCTGAGAGTTATATACGGGAATATATAGGCTCTTTACCCGGAGTGAAGAGTGTAATGATTGAGAAGTATACTGATTTCAATCCTGAGAATATAGGTGCAGCAGAATATATTAAAGCAGGCAAAGAGGTACCGGTAAATGTTACACGAATTGTTGAAGGGATGCAGGTTAACAATTACATTATTGAGCCATGGTGTTTTATCCTCGTGGAAAAATAACCACGAAAACTCACGACCGAGATGCACAGGATAATAGTATCAGGGGCAGGGCAGCTTGGCAGCCGGCATCTTCAGGGCCTGGCGAAGGCAACACTCCCGTATGAAATAACTGTAATAGATCCTTCTTCAGTAAGCCTGTCAACAGCAAAAGTAAGATTTGATGAGGCATATGCATCAGGCAGTCTTAAGGAGGCCAGGTATTTTACAAACATCAGAGAGGCAGGTCTTGAGGAAGCAGATCTTGCAATAATTGCTACCAATGCCGATATAAGACCGGTTGTTATTGAAGAACTGCTGTCTGCAATAAAAATAAAGTACCTTATACTTGAAAAAGTTGTCTTTCAATCAGTAACAGTTTTTGAGCAGGCAATTAAAACTATAAAGGATAAGAATGCGAAGGCATGGGTCAATTGCCCCAGGCGTGTATGGCCTTTTTACAGAGACATGTGCTCTGAGCTTAAAGATGCTGAAAATTTCAGGATGGAGGTGAAAGGGTCAGACTGGGGGATGGCGTGCAACTCAATTCACTTCGTTGATCTTTTTGCATTTCTGACAGGTGATGCTCTGGTAAGTGTATCAGGACATGAATTTGACAGGAAGATGAAAGAAAGCAAAAGAGCCGGTTTTTTTGAAGTGACGGGGACAATAGAATTAAGGAACAGCAAAGGAACATGCACCATGAGTTCCTTTGAAGAAGCAGGGGCTCCTCTTCAGATAACAATAGAAACCGCTGAAAAAACATTTATTATTACCGAACAAAAGGGAGAGTGTATCATTTACGGGAAGGAAACCAGCAATCCTGAAACCATCAGAATTCCGGTACCTTATCAAAGCTCTCTTACAGGGGATGTGGCTTCGGCCATCTTAACAGAGGGTAGATGTGGATTAACGACTCTGGAAGAGTCGTATTTGCATCATAAGGCGCTTTTGCCGGTTCTATGTGCTCATTTTTCCAGGATCACAGGAAGAGAGATTATTAATTGTCCAATCACTTGAATATGAAAAACAAACTATTGCTTATTGGGGCCGGCAACATGGGCAAAGAATATTCGAAGGTGTTAACAGACATGAATGTCGCCTTTGAAGTTATTGGGAGGGGAGAAGCAACAGCGGCTGAATTTGAAAAGGTTACCGGGAAGAGGCCGTGTACCGGCGGGGTGGAAAAATACCTTAATGAGACCTCTGAGATACCGGAATATGCAATTGTTGCAGTTGATGTGACCTTACTTTACAGCACAACAGTTCTGCTTCTTGAGAGAGGCGTAAGGAAGATACTGGTTGAAAAGCCGGCTGCGTTATTTTCAGATGAAATCATGAATCTTAATGCTAAAGCCAATGCCTGTAACGCCGATGTTTTTGTCGCGTATAACAGGCGGTTTTATGAATCGGTCCGTGCAGCTCAAAGGATCATTGAAGAGGATGGAGGGGTGGAGTCATTCCAGTTTGAATTTACAGAGTGGAGCCATCGGATTGAAAAAATTGAAAAAGACAGGATTGAAAAAGAGAGATGGTTCTTAAGCAACTCCTCTCATGTGGCAGATATGGCCTTTTATCTTGGAGGGAAGCCTGTTTCGCTTTCGGCATATCATTCAGGCTCTCTGTCGTGGCATAATGCTGCTTCATGCTTTACGGGAGCAGGAGTAACGGAGAACAAGGCGTTGTTTTCATATTCAGCCAACTGGGCTGCTCCGGGAAGATGGGGTGTTGAGTTGCTGACATCAACACACAGGCTTATTTTAAGGCCTCTTGAGAAATTACAGATACAAAACAAGGGGACTATAGATATTGAACAGTATAACATTGACGAAACACTCGACACAAAATATAAGCCAGGGCTTTACCGGATGGTGGAGGCATTCCTCGGCAGGGGAAATGGCTCACTGTGCACAGTATCGGAACAGGCCGGTATTTTCAGATATTATCTTGAGATAGCCAACTACAGGTAGGTTAATGAAAAAAGAACAGGTAAAGAACTCAGGCATACTTATATTCAGCAACCTGCTGATAAATCTCAGCAATTTCCTGAGGCAGGTAATAATGGCCTATTTCCTTGGTGTCTCCGCACATGTTGACCTGCTGTTGCTATCAATGATAGTTCCAACAATCATACAGGCTATGATTGGAGGCGGTGCAGGAGAGATACTTGTCATTAAGCGTAATAAGCCAGGCTTCAGGGAGGGCTCTTTTGAAGCAATCTTCATTGTTGTTTGCATAGTGCCTGTGGTTCTGCTCGGGGCAATGTATTTTTTCTTCCTTAATCAAATAACACCATTCTTTAATATTGACCCGGGGGAGACTTTTCTTTTCAGGAACCTTAGCATTATCTTCCTTGTGAACATGATCCCCGGAACATTTATTTCCATTTTACGTCCTCATTTTTATTCAAAGGGGATGTACGGCTTTTATGCACGTGGGACAATTTTTTCCCAGTTTGCCGGTTTGGCGCTTATACTTGTACTTATAAAAAGCTTTGGCATTTACTCCATAGCATTGAGTTACCTTGCATCCAACATGTTAAATGCATTCTGGTTCTCTTTCAGGACCGGGCTGCCCATTGGCGATATCTTAAGAGCAGAGGTATGGAAACATGAGATGAGCCAGTTGTATATGATGCTTAAGCGGGTGTTTTCCCTGGGATTTCAGACCTTCATCAATTATTTTGCAACATTCTGGGAACGGTCATTAAGTGTAAAGTACCTGTCGGCTGGATACCTGAGCTCTCTTAACTATTCAAAGACACTATCAGAAATACCTAATGCCGTCTTACTCTCGTCAGTACTTACCACTTCATATATTGAGCAGGTAAGGTTAAACAAGCAGGACCAGGAAGCTTTTGCCACTTATACAGCCAGGACACTTAAATTCATAATTAAAGCCGGATTTCTTTTTCAGATACTGATGCTGGCTTTTGCACCTCTGATAATCATACTCGTTTACCGTAGGGGGAAATTTGACAATAATGCGGTTGTCACCGCACTTACTATATTCAATATTCTCACAATCAGCTTTCTTCCCAAGCTGATAATGAGTTTTTTTTCGCGGACCATGTATATTCTTGGCGAGTATCGCCGGCTTTTGCTGGGAATAATACTGAAGTTTATTGTTCAGATGGGTATTATGCTTGGACTGATAGGAAGCTTTAATCATGCGATACCAACAGCCATCGCGGTAAGCTTTCTGTTTATTTCAGTGCTACTCTATTTTTATGTCAGCAGAAGACTGGCATTGCCGAAGCTGGGTAAATTCATCTTTGGAATTATTGCAATATCGCTTTTATCATCAGTATTGCTTTGGATACATACCATAACACTGCCCCTGTATATAGAACTTAGCAACATAAAATTGTTTTTGCTCTCAGTTCCTTTTATATTTATTAGTGTTATAATTGTTCTGGTTTTTCTTAAGCGTAATGGTGTAGAAATTAAATACCTGAAGGAGCTCAAATGGCCACTGCAGAGAAGGCAAAAATGAAGAATCGCAGTTACTTGCGGAAGGTGTTCAGGATTAAAACTTTCTTTTATCCTCTTTTGCTAATTTTTCACAGAACGGGTATACCGTCATTTCTTGAACGTTTTATGAACAGGCTTATTCTTCTTTTCGGGGTAGATAAGAATGTTCACTACTTTTTTAAGTTCAGGGATTTTGGGAAATTATTTAAAAATGACTTCAAAGGACGTAAGCACGAAGAAGGTGATTTGATCTTCCCGATGATGAATGGGGCAAATAATAATTTCACAATGCTGAACCTTATGTTTGCTTCATATTTCAGTAAAGAAGAAGATCTTAACCCGGTTTTTTATGTCTGTGACGGCATCTTTGACATTTGTACAAGAGACGGATTGTTAAGACCCAGGGAAAAATATCCATGGATCTGTTTTGAATGCAGTAAGGGATATGGTTATATCTCTGATAATTCAGGTCTTGAAATCGTAAAGATGAGCGGTTTCCGGAGTGCCGACCGGGACGAAGTGACTGAGGAGATTGAAAAAATAGATGGTTTACAGGATCTTGCAGCCTGCATGGGGTATGTATTCAGGGAAACGGAGCTGGGGATGCTTACCTACAAAACTATTCTGCGCTATTTCGTGGTGGGGTCTCTTTCAGGCACGGTTGACCAGGTACATATTTACAAAGAATTCCTTAAGTCGGCGCTGATCTTTAGTTGTGCCTTTGAAAGATTTATTGTTTCGAGGCAGAAAATCAAGGCAGTAATAATCTATAACGGCACGCTGGTTTTTGATACTATTGTTATTCATTACTGCAGGAACAAGGGTATACCATTCGTTACTTATGAAAACTTTTACGGGCACAACAGCCTTATTTACAAGAAGAATGGAGAGGTAATGAATCTTGACTGGTCAAAGGAATATAATCTTTTTGTTTCAGAGAAAAACTATCCGCCGGAAATGGGAGCAACCGTTGAGAAGTTTTTTTCGGGGCTGAAAAGAGGCGATCAGATGTATGCAGTGCTTAATAAAGAACACTCTGACAGCAGGCTGAAAAATGCCGGCCGGTATGTATGTCTCTTTACAAACCTTAATTACGATACAGCTGTAATTGGAAAGAACTCTTTGTTTGAGAGTATGGAGGCCTGGATCTTTTCTGTAATAAAATACTGGAAAGAAAAAAAGCCTGAGCTCAGGCTTGTGATCAGGATTCATCCGGGAGAGGTTAAGCTTGTTACAGCGACAAGTGAGTTTACAGGTGAAAGAATAAAAAAAGCAGCTGGTGACGATGAGAATATAATAATATTCGATTCAACCGATAAGGTGAATTCATATGAGCTTATCAACGGTATGGAATACTCACTTATCTATTCAAGCACCATTGGTCTTGAGACTGCGTGGGCTGGCAAACCCTGTATTGTGGCCGGATTACCATGGTTTGGGAATAAACCATTTGTAATTACCCCTTCAGGCAGGGAAGAGTATTTTGATACAGTTGGATTATTGAATAGTGGGGCAATGACTTTTGTGCCAGACCGTGATGAACTGATAAGAACGGTCTATTTTAATTATTACTGTCGGACAAAACGGTTTGAAGGTATTAAGCTGCGTACTCCAAAAGAGGAACCTAATTGCAGGTTTTCAAATTCAAAGGAGATGATTGCAGCCAATATCTCAATCTTCAAAGAATTCAGAGATGAGCTATTTGACTCGCGGATTTAAGCAAAAGCTGTTACAGGGTCAAAGTGCTACCTGGAGCAAAGGAGACAGAACTCTCTTCAGGATACTCTTTTTTATTCCATTGGTGAATGCTGCGGCTGATTGCACCATCTATTATTTCGTAGATATTACAGCAGGAGGAATGCATCCCGGCATTATCAGGGGATTACTTTTACTTGCGTTTATTTTACTGTTCGGACTCAGGCGTCTCCTGAAAACCCCGGTCAGTGTAATGATCTTCGTCTTTCTTTTCTATCTTCTCATACTGACTGTCTTTTCTTCCCGAACCGTATACTCCTTTACAAACGGATATATTAAATGGTTTGTGAGTCTGGCAATGTTCCCCGTAGGATATTATTTCTTCAGGAGCTATGACCATGTTGTAAGACTGATATTCTTTCTTGTCATAGGGGCTTCTTTTGTATGTATAAACCTTCTTATTGCGCAGTTCATCGGTTATGGTATTTCGGCCTATGTTGAAGACACTTTTTATTTAGGCGGAGCAGGTGTTGGAATTACAAACCAGCTGGCTTATGTGCTTCTTACTTATCCGATTTTGCTCAGGTTTAAAGACAGGTTTTCAGCTCTTGAAAAATGGTTTATTTATATTATCGGTCTGTTGAGCATCGCCTTTGTTATTATCTCAATGAAAAGAGCCGGCATAGTAGGGCTTGCAGTTGGCAGCCTGATTTATTTTGGCTTTACCAGAAACAAAGGGAAGGTATTGAAATATACTTTTCTGGCAGTGGCATTTATCGTTATCACATTGCCATTTTACAGTGATATTTTACAGAAAAGATATAATGAGAGAGTAGCTCAGATAGAAAATTATGAGCAGGAAGGACGTTACCGCGAGTTCTTTTACGTAATCCAGGAGTTCCAGGAGGGGAATATCTGGCAAAAAATGTTTGGAAATGAGATCTTTAACACAGGTCAGTTTTTCGGTATAAAATATTTTAGCCGCGAGAGAATGATACATGGTGATATCTCATCAATGTTTTATGGTTCCGGACTGTTTGGGATCATGATGTACTTCTGGATTTTTATATTGATTTTTATTAAAGGCGTTGCATATTTCAGGAAGGTCAGAAATGACAAATATTTACGGGAGCTGATGGCCAGTTATTTTTCTATGCTCTTTGCGGTTATTTTTGTCTCTGCCGCCGGTAGCGGAACAATAGGTGAAAAGTGCCTTGTTTTTCTGTACCTGGGAGCAATCTCAGGATTAATGGCTCATATTGTACCTGTTATCAAAAGTAATCAAACCTAATGGGTGCATTTTTATTGGTATCGGATGAAGCAGGGCATTTTAAGAAGAAGGAAGCCCTTGAAACCATGGGGGTCCAATGTGGCACTGACCCGGCTCATTTTTCTTTTCAGGGATGGGAGCTCTTCCTCTTCCCGAAACGACAGGTGAAAACGCCTAATTTTCACCACAATGAAAATAATGGGGTTTTCGTTACGGGTACTCCCTATTTTTCAGGGATGAATTATTCATCAACTCTTGATACGCTGGAGGAAGGGATGAAATCCGGAAGATGCAACCGGGATGATCTTCTGGGAGTTTATTTCTTGTTGGCTCATAAAGATAATTCACTTAGTTTTTCCACAGATCCGGGAGGCATCTACAGCATTTTTTATACTGCCGACAGATTGGTTATATCAAGCTCGTTCTTATCATTGTGCAGTGGTCTTAATTCCCTCACCCCCGACAAGGAGACAATAACCGAAAATCTTGCTACTGGCTCAATTATAGGTGGTGATACCGTTTTCAATGAGGTAAAGAGGTTTGAACCCTCAAACCCTGTCACATTCAGGGGAATCAGGTTCGCAGGCAATTGCCCTGAGGTGAGCAAACTACAGTCACGCAATAAAAAAGAGAGCCTGAAAAAGCAGACTGAAGTATTACATGAGTACTTTGAAGGAATAAAGAATTTTGCAGATGAAGCGGGCGTTGACTGCGGTATAACCGGTGGCCTTGACAGCCGATTACTTCTTTCATTGGCCAGGAACCATTTCAAATCTGACAATGTTCAGTTTCATTCACATTACAGGCATAATCCGGATATTGATTTTTTGATGGGACGTGAGCTGTGCAAAAAGCTGGATGTTAAGTTTGTTTCAGTCCCGTACCGCGAGTTTTCTCAATTACCAAAGGAGGATACTGAAAGTGTTATTAAAAGATGTATGCTCTTTAATGACGGCCAGGTACGTACTCATTCGTTCTGGCATGAGGAGTTCAACAGCGCTGAGAACCTCTTACTTACGCTGAAT
>Ga0116170_10000556_pt1 | contig 39792 bp, 24 predicted proteins | sample AD_JPNHW1_MetaG_FD_89797 | JGI IMG/M metagenome (GOLD analysis project Ga0116170, IMG submission 89797) | Active sludge microbial communities of municipal wastewater-treating anaerobic digesters from Japan - AD_JPNHW1_MetaG | ecosystem: Engineered > Bioreactor > Anaerobic > Digestate | place... | reverse complement strand
GTCTTTGAGCGTTCCCAATTACCTTGAAAAATTCAGCCCATGGGAAATGTCTCATCATGACTTTGTTGTGGAAAAGGACTTTGGCCATGATCGCAACATGGTTTTGCGCTTTTCGAAATATAGAGATTACAGCGCCAATCAGCCGTACACCGACTACACACTGGCGGTGGCAACAGGCACGATCAATCACGCTGATGATGTAACCATTGAAATGAAGACCACCGAAGCGCTTTACAACTTTCCGCTTGGTAAAAAGCACTACCTCACCATCGGTGCCCAGAAGCAGGATATCAGAGACAGCGGGCATAGCGTAAAGGCCAAAGCCGCCGGCAAATGGCTTGATACTGACGGGTATTTTATCAGTGATTCCATTAAGGCAAACGACAATCTCAACATACACCTGGTTGCCAGATCAGACGAATCTTTTGAATCAGAATCAGAAACAGCCTGGTCAGCAAATGCCGACTACCGGCTGAATTCAAGATCAAGCATCGGGATGGGCGTCAGCAGAACAGTCAGATTTCCGAATGTTCAGGAGCTTTATCGCGGCAGCAAAGTATTTGGCAACGAAACCCTTGAACCGGAAAAATCAGATAACCTCGAATTCAGATTGGCTCACAAGATCAATAATGAATGGCAGGCTTCTCTTGCAAGATTCACCTCTGACATCGAAAACAAAATTACCCAGACGATATCAGCGGCAGCAGCAACAATCGCTGGAGTAGGCACTCTTAAAGCCAAAGATGCTTACTATAAAAACATTGATGAAGCCAGAATTGCCGGCTGGGAACTGGGGATTAACGGGGTAATAAATGACAATTTTGATGCCTGGCTGAGCTACACCAGACTCGACACTGCCGAAGACCGAACGAACAGCTTAAGACTGGTTTCAAAACCTGACTTCAAAGCCACATTCGGTACTCTTTATCACCAGAACAAAACCAGCGCCATGCTTACCGTAGAACATCAGGGCAAGATTCCTGCAACCAGAACCATTGATTCCACTGGCGCCGCAACAAAGTTCGACAATGTTGACGCATCAACCTGCCTCAACATTGGCATCAGAGAACAGATGACCAAAGATTTCGCACTTTACATGAATGTAGATAACGTGACTGATAAAGATGACATCGTTCAGATTCAGGCTTCTGACACAAAGAATAAAGCAGGGCTGCTGATGGACCCGGTTTATTATCGTGACGGTCGCGTCTTCACCCTCGGGGCAGAAGTAAAATTCTGACTTTTTTCGTAGGCAATACTGAGCCACTGTCTAATTAGCCATCAAATAAGAATTCGGCACACCACTCAAACGACGAAGGCAGATCCTTACGAAGGGGTTAAAAGATGCTTAACAGTCTGATGAACCTAATCAACGCCGGGGGGCCGGTTATGTACCCTCTTTCAATCACAGGGTTACTGATTTTTGCACTTGGAATTTATCAGATAACCTGGCTGACGATCTGGACCTTGTCAAAGGACAACTACTCCTGTTCGGGGGCGCCAAGATGGGCCAGCAAAGCCATTACGATCGCTCAGCAAAAAACCGGTTTTGGCGGTCTTACTGTCCTTGAATCAATCGAACTGTGCTTTTCGCGCATGGAAGACTGCCTGACCCGAAGAATCCCGGCCATGCGTTTTCTCGCGCAGATCAGCACCCTGATGGGATTTCTGGGCACCGTCACCGGCATGGTTCGTGTGTTTAACACAGTGGCGAAGCTTGGTGTAGTTACTCCCGCAAACCTGGCTGGCGGCATACACGAAGCTCTGTTTACCACGGTCTACGGGTTGGTTCTCGCCATAATTGCCTGGGGTTTTGCTTATTGCATCGAAGCGCTGTCGCGTCGCCACCTGCGACAGCTTGAATTGTTGGTTATCACCGAACTCGAAAAGGTGACCCCGTCTACACCAGTGGTTAAGGGAACTGCTGATGCGTCTTAGCCGGAAAAATACCCGCGAAAGCTTTGCAATTGATCTGACCACCTGCTCAGACATTATTTTTACCCTGCTCATTTTTTATATTCTCACCCAGAGCTTTGTTACTCAGGTTCCGCTTAATCTGCCACAACTGAAATCAGAGACCCAGACTCTTTCAGAAATGCCTCTCCAGATTGAGATTTCTGCAACCGGGCAGATATCTTTTAACAAAACTATCCTGCCCCCCGACTGGGAGATCGCTCTCAGCGAAAAGCTCAAAGGCATTGCCACAGACAGTATCTTTCTGATTCTGGCAAACCGGCAAGCTCCGGTTGGGACAGCCATCGAACTGCTTGATCGATTACGCCTGGCCGGCATCAGCAATGTATCGTTTGGCGGGATACCACAAAAAAATGACCCTTCATCAGGCACAGACCAATGATGCATGCCGCCGTGCAGCTGAACAAATACACATTATGGGCAGCAAGCATAGCCGGCAGTCTGCTGTTGCAAATGCTTCTCGCCCATTTTCTCTGGCAGGTCTGCATCTCTTACGATCGGCGCACCCAACCAAAGATTATGGCAATCAATATCAACCCCACACCACCACCTGCCAAACCCCTGGCGCCTGTAACAATAACCGAAAAGCCACTCATCTTTGAGCCTGAGTCACCGACAAACAAGCCCCAGATATCTGAACCAATTACCGAAAAGCCACTTTTGCCCATATCAGAACTGCCGGCCATAAAGCCTGAGGCGCCCCCAGAAGCCCTTAAGACCGAACCATCTAAGCCGGCCACGAAAATTTTAAAACCCGAAACCTCAAAACCACCAGCCCCCCCAAAAATTAAGGCAAAAGTTAAGCCAGACCGGCCGCCGCTCAAAAAGACCACCATAGTCTTTAAAGAAATCCCAGAAAACCAGCAGACGCACTCTGTAACCCAAATCCCTGTTGCCAGACCGACCATTGTCAAAAGCGAAAGCAGCGCCACCGGGCAACCCAAGGTCAATGCAATAACCGAGCCCGGCGAGCTGGCAGCGGCAACACCGGTTTTACCCCAAAAAGACTTCAGTTCATATCTGCAGAAGATCTATCGAATAATTGAAAAAAACAAGCGGTATCCCACCGACGCCCGCAAACGTGGGCTACACGGCAAAGTGCTGGTTTCTTTTTCTATAAATTCTGAAGGCAAAGCTACTGATGCCACCGCGCAAGACACCGTCGCCCCAGAATTACAGCAGGCCACGCTGAAGTTGCTCCTCGGCCAGAAGTTTCCTCAACCTCCGCCCGACTGGAACACCAGGTCACGCATCAACATGACCATAAATTATTCAATCAGGTAAACGGCGCTGAATCATAGGCTTGGCAGACCACCGGCAACCCCACTCATCGTATGCTTCAACTACAGACATTCTTAAAGATTTCTCGATCAGTTCAAGCCGCAGCATTCAGGCAGCAGAAAGGCTTGAATCACCAAGTCAAACGCTTAACGAAGCCTGCCATCTGGAATCTGCAGACAGCATTAAACTTACCATTAAGATTAGCCGATGGATATTGTCTGCTCAATTTATGAACAATCAACTTGGCATACATTTTGCATATCACCAGTCATTCAAAAATAAATGCACACTTTTTAGGCAGCGAAAGGAAGCAGAAATAACCACATCATGAGAAAAACTAAAATTCTGGTCACCCTTGGCCCCTCAGCAGAAGAAGAAAGCGTTTTGCGCGAATTAATCGAGGCCGGCATGAATGTTGCCCGCCTGAATTTTTCGCACGGCGATTACGAAGAGCATGGCGGGCGGGTTGCCACGGTTAAAAAATTGCGTGAAGAGATGAAAATGCCGGTGGCCCTGATGCTCGACACCAAAGGCCCCGAAATCAGAACCGGCCTCATCGAAGGCGACCGGATTCACCTTGAAGCCGGCAAACAGATTACTTTGACCACTGATACGGTCACCGGCAATGCTGAACTTTTGAGCATCTCGTTTGATCGCCTGCCCTCAATGATCGAAACCGGGTCAACTATTCTGCTCGATGACGGGCTGATTCAACTGACCGTCGAGGGCATCCCCGATGACCGCCATATTATCTGCAAGATCGTCAACAGCGGCAGCATCAAGTCGCGAAGAGGCGTAAATGTTCCAAAATTGCAGCTGAACATGAGCAATCCGACCCCCAAAGATCGTGACGACATCATTTTTGCTGCCCGCAATGATTTCGATTTCATTGCCGTCTCGTTCAGCGAATCAGAAGACACAATCAGAAGAGTCAGAGCCATTCTCGACGTTGAAGGCAAGCCTGACATCAAGGTAATAGCCAAAATCGAAAACCATGCCGGCCTGAAAAACTTCAATGACATTCTCGAAGTAGCCGACGGCATCATGGTTGCCCGTGGCGATCTCGGCGTTGAACTGCTTCCCGAAGAAGTTCCGATCGTTCAAAAAGAAATTATCAGACGCTGTTACATGGCTGGGAAACCGGTTATTACGGCCACTCAGATGCTGCACACCATGATTGAATCACCACGGCCGACCCGGGCCGAAGTTTCTGATGTGGCCAATGCGGTTTATGATTTCACCTCGGCAATCATGCTGTCAGGTGAAACCTCGATCGGCAAATACCCGGTCGAGTGCGTAAAGCTCATGGACAGGGTTTCGCGCAATACTGAGGATGCCATCGACTATAAGCGCATTTATAACAATTTTGCCGCCAGTGAAGAGTTTTCTGACCGCACCAGCGCCGTAACCAACGCGGCGATCGCCACGGCCTACAATCTGCATGCCACCGCGATCATAACCGTCACCGAAACCGGTCGCACTGCTCAGGCTTTGTCAAAACTGCGCCCAAGCATTCCGATCATTGCGGTGGTTTCAAACCAGCGGCTTTATAACCAGCTCAGCATCAACTGGGGTATTATCCCGATACTGGGCAGTCACTTTAAAAGCATCGAGGAACTCTATCGCGAGTCGGTGCGGCTCAGTCTGGCAACAGGCATTATCAGTGACGGCGACACCATCATTTTGATTGCCGGCATACCGGTTGGCCGCAGCGGAGGCACTAACATGATCAAGGTTGAAACAGTCGGGCATGCCGGGCACAGCCAGCGCCGTCGCCGCGAAGACGAGACCTCTGAAGCCAAAGCCTTCAGCCTCGGCCAGGAAAAATCGAGCCATAACCATCAGCTGAAGTCAGGTGGCACTCCCCTGGATCTGCTGACCCGACCAGTCGCCCAGTGCCCGCATCGATATTAACAACAAAACGTTCAAGTCTCATGAAAGCTGAATTATTGCTTTCGTGATCGAGGGCCAATATAAAACCGGGGTTTCTGAACAACAGAAACCCCGGTTTTATCTATAAGTTCAACCGGCGAGAAACGCCCTGACCTGGTCAATGAAAAAGCAGTTCTGTTCGAGACTGCCAACACTGACGCGCAGGCAATTTTTCAGCAAGGGGTGCGCACCGACATCACGAATGGCGATCTCGTTATTTTTGAGGTGCTCAAAAAGCGCCGCCGACCGCGCACCGGCGCTGAAAGTAACAAAATTGGTATGGGTCGGGTAAACCTTCAGGCCGTCGATTTCCTGCATTTGCTTGAACAATTCGTGCTTCAGGGCCACTGCCGCCCGGGTATGACGCAAAAACAGCTCGCGGTTCATCAGCATGGTCATGACGAAGGCCTGCACCATGATACTGGTGTTGAAAATCGTCTGCACCTTGCGCAATTCGGTAATATTCTGCGGCTGGCTGAGAACATAACCAAACCGCAGACCGGCCGCCGAAAAAGATTTCGAAAAGGATCTGACGATCAAAAGATGACTGAAATCTTTGATGCGGCTGGCCCAGGTGATACCGCTGAACTCAAAATATGTCTCGTCGAGCAGTACGAGCTTTTGCGTATTATTGAGCACGTAAAGAATCTGTTCATCACTGATCAGGTGCCCGGTCGGATTATTCGGATTACAGAGAATGCCCAGCCGGCAGTTATCAGAGTTGAGAATTTTGACATACTCACGTTCGTCAAACGAGAAATCGGGTCGAAAATCCATAAATTTGATGCCCAGCCCAACGGCCTGCGCATAGGTCGAGTAGTCAAAATACGATGGCGCCAGGGAAAGGGCAAACGCAGCGTCATTCTCGCGCACAGCCAGAAAAGCCGCGTAGAGCATGTCGTCGGCGCCGTTTCCCCAGAGAAGATTGTCGCCGGCAAGGCCATGGCCGACGTATTCGACCAGAGACTGTTTCAGTTCATTGGTTACGCCGCTGAAATAGCGATTCAGGGTGATATGCTGCATCGTCTGATGAAAAGCTTCATCGATAGCCTGGTAGGGGTCGAGCACACTCTCGTTGAGGCACATCATGTTTTTCTTACGGGGTACCGAAATATCAGCAGGCGGGCCGGCCTTAAGCAAATCGGTTCTAAAAAGATTCATGGCAGATTCCTTTCCTGACAGGCATTTTTAAGGGCATTTTAACAGTCTTTATGATACAATTCAATAAAACATTCAACGAGGAGTCGATGCATGGCAGGAAAACGTCATAACAAGCAGGACCCTGGCTGCGGCTTCTATCTGCTGCTCATCGTCATCATCGCCCTGAACGCCTATTTTGACAGCAACGACAAAAAATCCGGATCAGGCACAACCGGCCGGGCTCCCAAAACAGATGCCGCTGTACAACTGATATCAGACCAGTCAGATGAAGACCTTCTTGCCTGGCAAAAAAAAGGCCGGATATCGAGCATAATTGACCATGGCAAGGGCAGAACGGCTCTGCACGTAATCGCCCAGCTCAACCGCCACGAAATTCTCAAACAACTGCTGGCCAGGGGCGAACCGCCAAGCCCCCGCGACAAAGGCAACGCCACCCCGCTGCACCTTGCCCTTGAGAATGGGCACAGCGAAGCCGCTGGCCTGCTGTTAAGAGCCGGTGCAGATTTGCTGGCAGTCACTACCAACGGTTACAGCATTCTGCACCATGCTGCCCGCTACGGCAATTACGAGGTTGCAAAAGCTGCGATCAAAGCCGGGGCAAATCTATCGGCCGAAGCCTATGCCGGCTTTACTCCCCTGCACTATGCCGCCCGCGAAAAGCACCTAAAAATTGCCATACTCCTCTGTGAAAATGGCGCAAACACCGATGCCAGAATTAACTACGGCTGGACCCCTGGCGATCTGGCATTCAGCAAAAGCCCTGAAATCACCAGATATCTTCACAGCCGGGGCGCCTATTTCAGTCAGCATGTAATTATAAATGAATTTAAACTCGTCGATGGCTGGCCTTTTTTTGCTGAAGACCAGATTATTGCCATTCCTGACGACGAAGATCCTGTATTTAAAGCAATAGACGCAGACGCTCCCGAAGAACTAGCCAGACTGCACAACGACAAGTGCAATCTTAAAATCACCAGCAAGGCCGGCACCCCGGCTTTGTGCCTGGCAATCGCCAACAAGAAACTGCAAGCCGCTGATTATCTGTTGAAAAATGCTGCCGACCTTGAAGCCGCTGATGCCAACGGTCGAAATGCCCTGCTTTACGCTATCGAATTCCGCCAGCCTGCCCTGGCCAAAGAAATCATCAAAAGAAAACCGAACCTTTCGCAGGCTGATCAATCAGGCAACACCGCTCTACATTACGCTCTGGCAAGCTCGCAAAATGAACTGGCAGTTGAGCTGATCGACCATGGGGCTGATATTTTTGCCGAAAACAACTTTTCGCGGGGCATGATCCACATTGCCAGTGAAAATTCAAATTCAATGATGTTCGAGATATTGATCAGTAATGGTTGTGATGTAAATAAAGAGGACATACACGGCAACACCCCCCTGCATCTCGCTGCCAAAAGCGATAACATCGCAATTATTGCCGCCCTGCTGAAGAACGGCGCAGACTTCTCAGCCGTCAACAACAAGAACCTCAAACCTGAACAGCTGGCAAAATCAGATGCTGCCAGGGCGCTGCTCAGCAATCGGTTCGAAATTGAGGGTCAGAATCCGGCAGAGCGCCAGAAACCGGCAGAGGTTAACATTCTGCCATTGCAGCCCAGGTGAAGGGCGGCATGACGCAAACAACTGCATCCGCAAAGGCCCTGCGTCAAATACGCCCAAAACCAATCACTCTTGAGCATATCTTGCGTTTCTGGGCGCTCGCTGTGTTGTTGCCGGCCGCCGCCGTCTTCTGCCTGCTGAACTATTCTGAACAGCAAAACCGCGAAGCAGCTAAAGCCAGTGTCACCGACAATCTGCTAGAAACCTTTGACAACCTTCAAAGAGCCTGCAACCCCCTGAATTATTTTACCGATCAGATCGCCCGCTGCGAAAACCACGCTGGCCTGCCAGAGAGAAACGCGCCACTCTTCGCAACCCGAGATGGAGTTAGCGAGGTAGCCGGAAGACTGCAACGCCTCTTCAGCCGACAAATGAACCACGATCTGCTGTTACTGATAACCTGCGAATCCGATCTGCAAAGCACCAGAATCTTCATGGATCCGGTTCGGGTTCCTGATTACCCCAGACCAGGGTTGCGTGCCGCCCGCGAGCTCATGAAAGAATATCGCAATGTGGCCACCGGCAGCCCAAAACCCATGAGCGTCGCCAGCCGCAGAATTTTCAGAAGTATTGCTACAGCCGTTTTTGGAAGTTATTTTGATCCATTGAATGCTGACGATGATTTTAGCATCGGCTTCAGCGATATGGCTGGCGGAAATCGTATTTTTTCGGCAAGAAGACTTGTGAAGTCTGCCGATGGCAAAACCATATTCAGTTATCTCGCAATTTTTCGCGAAGCAGAAAACATGCTGGCCCACAGTTTTTCTCTGGCCACCCGACAACTGGCAGACTCAGACTTCACTTTCAGACTCAAAATGCTGCCAGCCAACCCTTTTCCATTCATTCATGAAGACATCGACGGCACGCTAAAACTCTATGGCCCAGTCGATTTTGCCCTTTTGACCACTGGGTCGTTCAAAAACCGCGATATTCTTAAATCGCTGCATCAACGGGGCATCATGACCTATCGGCCGGCAATTTACCCACACTTCGAAATCACAGCACCACATCAAACCTTTGTGAATCAGGAATACCCGGTGCGGCCCGGCTTCGTCATCTTTTTGTTTCTTTGCCTGACATTGCTGTTGACCAGAAATTTTCATCAACAGGGCAATATGCATGTAAATATACGCACCAGACTGTTTCTTTCTGTGCTGCTGGCAACAATCCTGCCAACCACCACCTTTGTCTTTTACATGCACCGGCACATAAAACGTGACTTTTTGCGCCGCCAGCAACAGGTGGGAATGCAGCTGAAGAATCATCTCAAGCAACTGGAACTGGCGGTCAGGTCTGGAGACCAGGCGCATTATTCAGGCTTTCAGGCTTTTATCAACAAAATGCGGGAAGTCGCCTGCTCATCAAGCAAATCTGAGTTGCAGCACATGCTCCAAACAGGCCTGGATAAAACATTCTCTGGAATTGGCCTGCTGCGCAACGACGGCATGCTGATCGAAAGCCTCGATTACGAAAAGATTTATGTAATCAAGCTCGAAAAGAAACTGCAAATTACACGCGAATTCGTCTATGCTTCGATTATCAGGTTTTTTCAATATATGCGGCTGTTGCAGGATTCTTTTCTAAAAAACCTGCAGGCTGATTCAAGAGGCAAAAAACTGCTGGCCATGGCCGAAATATTTCCGCCGATTGATGTCGATAATTTCTGCAGCTATGAAGGAACCTCACAAACCTCAAAACAGGATTTCGGCAATTTCCGGATGATGAACTACAAAATGTTGCCTCAACAATCAGCAACGGGCAGGCATGGCGCAGTTCTGTTGTTAATTCAGGATATTCGCGAACTGGCACACCTGATCATCGACGAAATGGCAAGACAGCCTGCCTTCTTCAGACAGAAGACAGAAGAAGGGCTTATTGAAACCACCGTCATCAGTTGCTTTGATCTGAGGTGCACCACCCCCGACATGAACAAGATATGGCCAGCAACTCGACCTGCCGGTCAGAGAACCATTGAAATGGCCCACCGACTGGCTCTTGGAAAAGCAGAACGCGAAACTTTCAGCGTCGAAGCCGATGGAACACCAATTGTCACAGCAGCCAGAAAGATGGCAGGTTACCCGTTGATCGCCATAGCTGAATGCCGCATGAGCAAACTTGGCAGTTACGAATCCCTGACTTTGGCAATAATCACCGGAATCCTTTTTTACATATTGATGTTGCTCAGCATTCTGGTCAGTATTCTAACCGGATTATTCACGCCACCAATCGAAACATTGCTGAGCGCAGCAAAGCTTACTGGCGCGGGAACCCCGGTTCAGATCAAAAACAGTTTTAAAAACGAATTGTCTCATCTGACCTCAGAATTCAACAACATGAATGAGCAAATCAGGGAAAGAGAGCAGCTTGAAAGGTTTATTTCTCGAGAAGCCGCTGAAATAATCGTTTCAGAGAGTCGCGAGCACATCGACATTGCCCCACAGAAGGTTAAGCGCAGCATCGTTTTTATCCACATCTGCGATTTCAGCCGGCTTAACACGATCCTGACCCCTGAAGAACTTTTTCGACTGCTGAACCAGTATTTTTCATGTGCTGAAGAATGCCTGAAAGGCACAGGCGGCCAAATTGACAAATACATTGGCGACGCGATAATGGCCGTTTTTGCTGAACCGGCCGCAGGCGGCAATACGGCCGCCAGTTGCGCCTGTATGGCCGCAGGCAACATAATTTCCAGCCTGGGCACTCTTAACCGTGCACTTATTGAAAACCAGTTGCCGGGTATCAGGCTGGGCATAGGCATCTCGAGCGGCGAAGTCATTTCTGGCCGCATCGGCTCATACCAAAGTCGTCTCGACTATACGGTGATCGGCGACCGGGTCAATCTGGCGGCGCGACTCGAAGCCGCTTCGCACTTTGGCTCTGAAAGTCATATTCTCATAGATGAAGAAACAATGAAACAAGCGGGGCATTCTTTTGCGAGCCGCTTTTATGGCGAAATTGCCATCAAGGGAAAATCTCTGCCGGTAAAAACTTATGAAATCATCATCTGAATTCGTCACTCTGCAGATCAACCGCAGCCCTTTTATAAAGATGGCGCCGGTGCTGCTCTGGGTGATTGCCATTTTTGTACCGGTATTGGCCGGGCGCAACCTTTATCTCGACACCTTCAAACAGGAAGAAGAGCAGCTCGTTTCGATCGGCAGAGACCAGTTGATGACAAGAGCACACGAACTTGAGGCACGCCTTGAGCCAGAACAGATACTCAAAAAACTGTTGAACCTTGACTACTACAGGGCTGCCTACGAAAATATCATCAGCAGTGACAATCATGAACCGCTGGCTTCGTTGCCCCTTGCCCGGGCGCTTCCTGATTTCGATGGAGATATTATGGGCCAGCTCGCTTCTTTTAGCCTGTTTCTCAGCAACCACAGCGGTATCAGACCTGCTTTTGTTATGGGTTTGCACCCTGATCCGCAACACTGTGGCCTGTATCTCGTCGATGCCAGCCATACTGATCAAGACCCAGTCGGGCCGTATCGTCAGGAATTTTCGAAAATCTGCAAGTTTCTCAACGAGCGCTCGACCTATAACGAAGATGAGCCAAGGGAACTGCGAACCTTTGAAAGATTCAGTTTTTTTTCTGACTATCTCGGCATTTTTTATCATTTCAACACGCATTTCTGGTTTCTCTACAATTCCTTTTCGGGGCTCTACCGCGAACGCCTCTATCTTGTCAGTATGCGGCCGCCTTTCGCAAAGGGTCAGGGCAATCATATTCTGGTCGGCATTCTCGGCAGCATGCAATCACCCGAACCGATTTTAAGAAAAATCTGCTCTGACTTTTCAGATTCGGAAATTAGAATCACCACGGGGCGAACGAACCAGAGACACTTACCTTGTTTTTTCGAGGAAACCGGTCAGCTTTCGATGCTCATGGAACTGCCCGAATTGTTCAGAGTAGGCTTTAAGCGCCCGGAATCGCCTGATCAGACTGGCAATCTGGTTATCAAACTGTCAATTTCAATAGATATGTCGCGCAAGGCATTCAAGGCTCATGTCGGCCGCCTGAATCTGGCGATTCTCGTTTTTCTCTCATGCACCTTTTTGCTGGCGGCGGGCACCAGTCTTGGCAGAAACAATATGCGTACCAGTCTATCAAGGCTGATTACTGCAGCGTTTTTTGTCAGCATGTTTCTGCCCCTTTCGGGGCTGGCATGGCTGGGAGCCGCCAATAGCAGAACCAGCCGTGAAGTTGAGTCGCAACACGTCATTCACCTTGTAAAACAGAAGCTCAGGGAGAGCGAGATCGCATTTCGCCTGCAACGCTACCGTCAGCAACTGCTCATGTATCATGTCAGCCAGGTACTGGCCGGTATGTCACCAGAAAGCTGGGGCAATTATGTCGACCGGTTTTTCTTCAAAGAAGGTTCCTCGGGGTTCAAGAAGCATTTTGACAATTTTTATCTCTATTCTGCAGGCCTTGACCGCGAATTCTACCGCGGTCAGAGAGCCGAGGAACGCTTTCGAAAAAATGAGCTTCCCAATGTCTTATCGGGTGCTTTCAAGCAGGCCCTGCTGCATCTGGGCGCATTTTCTCACCTTTCTGAGGCCGGGCGCCAGAAAATAGCACAGGTGGCCGACTTTGCCAGCGGGATTGTTGAAGAAATCGTTTCGCCCGAATTTTTCAATAATCTGTTCAGCAACCAGGCAAACCTGACGAATGCCACGATTTTGACGCGCCGCGATCTGCTGACTGTGTTTTTTTTGCGAACACCACAGCGTCTGACAGGGCTGTTATGCCTGGTTTCCAACAGCCTTCTCACCACCAGAATCATTGATGAAATAAATGCCTGTGGCAGTTTCAAAAACCGCTTTACCATGCAGAATCACCGTATCGAAATCGACTTTTTTTCGATCAGTGAGTTCTATGAGCGTCGCCTCTCTGACCGCTACAACCCTTTCGCAGGGCAAAACCCTCCATTAATGCCCTTTGCTGCCGCAGATGCACTTTACAGCAATTCCGACACCAGCACGGTCAACAACCTGCATCTCAATCCGCCACACCTGCTGGTAACCGACACCATACTCGAGCGCACTGTCTTCGTCATCGCCCGCATCACCCCACCTGCCGGTAAAATTTCAGAAGTTTCCGGAACCCTGCTGTTCGCACTGATCGGCATAATCAGTTGTCTGGCTCTGGCGGCGGGCATTTCAAGAATTATCCTGATGCCTGTTCCCCCTTTCCTGGAAGCACTCAGTAATATCGAAAACAACCGTTACGACTGGCATATCGATCTACGAACCGGTGACGAGTTTGATTCCCTGGCCGCTTCATTCAACAGCATGAAAATCGGTCTTCTCGAGCGCAGAAAAATGCTGCAACTGGTCTCGCAAACGGCAGCAGAGGCAGTTAAAACCGGCGAAAATATTAAAAACAAACCGATCAGAAGAGAAGCGACTATTCTTCTTTCTGACATCAGAAGCTTCACCAGCATCAGCGAGACTCACAGCGCCGAAGAGGTCGTCGAAATGCTGAACAGTTATTTCACACTGATGTGCCCGGCAATCGAAGAGCAGGGTGGACAGGTCGATAAGCTGATCGGTGACGCCATTCAGGCGGTATTCTTCGCAGACAACAGCCAGGAAAGAGTTCTTGCCGCTGCCAGGGCGGCTCTCGAAATGCGACGGCGCCTGACGGCCTTCAATGCTGACCGCGCCGCCAGAGGGCTTTTTACTATTAATAACGGTGTGGGGATTGCCAGTGGCACCGTGACTACCGGCCTGACGGGTTCAGCAACCGGCAAACTTGAAGCTGCGGTATTGGGTGAGCCATTGCAAAAAGCCGCCTGGCTTGAATCTTGCAGCAAATTTGCCCGGCACACCTGCATCATAATCGATGAAGATTCATACAACCATATCAGAAACAAAGCGAGCGTGGTATCATTCGCCATCGAACTGCCAGACTCTCAAGAAGCCATTACCCTAAATGAACTCCAGGATCTCTGAATGTCGCGAACTACGCAGCGAATAATCAGCCCCGCCAAACCCGAAGCCCAGCGGTTGCCAGTTTCGAACGGTGTCGCCTGCACATTGAAGCTACAGGCGACCTGGTTATCGAAATGCTGAATTAACCAAAGTTACTTCTTTGCTGCAAAGAGGTCGGCTACGGCTTTTTTCACCCGGTCTTCGGCGGGTATGAAAGGCAGGGTAACGTGATTGCCGTGACCGCCGCGGTTAAAGGCAGAGGTGACTTCGATGGCATTTTCACAGCGCCCCCATGCACGGCGTGAGACCCCGCACATGGTATCCCAGGTGATGGCCTGCAGAATAATTTCATCGACACGGCTGCTGCCATCAAGAACCAGACCGAAACCGCCATTTATCGATTTGCCAATGCCGACGCCACCGCCGTTATGCAATGAAATCAGGCTCATACCGCGGGCAGCGTTGCCGGCATAACAATGGGTGGCCATTTCAGCCATAATATTGCTGCCATCTTTGATATTGGCGGTCTCGCGGTATGGGGAATCAGTGCCGCCGGTGTCGTGGTGGTCGCGACCGAGCATTATCGGGCCGATCTCGCCTTTGCGAACCATATCGTTAAACCTGAGTGCGATCTTGACGCGACCCTCGGCATCCTGATAGAGGATTCTTGCCTGGGTGCCCACCACCAGCGCATTTTTGGCTGCGTCCCTTATCCAGACGTAGTTGTCGCGATCCTGAGCACGACGACCCGGGTCAATGCAGGCCATCGCTGCCTGGTCAGTTTTTGCGAGGTCTTCAGGGGAACCGCTCAAACAAACCCATCTGAACGGGCCATAGCCATAGTCGAAAAGCATCGGACCCATGATATCTTCAACATAGGAAGGCCAGATAAAACCATCACGCGGATTCTCGCCGTTGGCGCAAATTTCTGGAACCCCAGCATCAAAAACCGAGCGCATAAAGGCATTGCCGTAATCAAAAAAGTAGGTGCCACGCCGGCAAAGAGTTTTGATTGCCTTAAAGTGCGCCTTCAGAGTTGCATCGACCATTTCTTTGAATCTGGCCGGATCTTTGGCAATCATCTCCGTGCGTTCGGCAAAGGTCAGGCCCTGCGGGCAATACCCACCGTCATAGACCGCGTGGCATGAGGTCTGATCGGAAAGAAGCTCAATCGGGATATTCTTTTTAACAGCATGCTCGAGCAGATCAACGATATTGCCGTGGAAGGCAATAGAAATGCTGCGCCGCGCCCGCATGTGCTCGTGCGCCAGTTCAAAGGCTTCGGCTGGCGTTCTGGCAATTTTGGCCACCCAGCCCTGTTCATGCCGGGTATTGATGCGTGATTCGTCAACTTCGGCGATAATGCCGACTCCGTTGGCAATTTCAACCGCCTTGGGCTGAGCACCGCTCATGCCACCCAGACCCGAAGATACAAACAGGTGACCGGCAAGATCTTCATCAGGGGCTATGCCCAGCTTCATGCGCCCGGCGTTGAGAATCGTATTGAAAGTACCATGAACAATGCCTTGTGGCCCAATGTACATCCAGCCACCGGCGGTCATCTGCCCGTAATTGGCAACCCCAAGCTGCATTGCCCGGTGCCATTCAGGCTGATTGTCAAACATGCCAATCATCAGGCCATGGCTCATAATGACTCTGGGAGCGTTGGTATTCGATCTGAAAAGCCCAAGCGGGTGACCTGACATCACTACCAGGGTCTGGTCCTGGGTCAGCACCTCGAGATATTTTTTGATCAGCCGATATTGCATCCAGTTCTGGCAGACCTGGCCGGTTTCGCCGTAGGTTACCAGTTCGTATGGGTAAAGGGCGATGGCAAAATCAAGATTATTATCGATCATTACCTGAAAAGCCTTGCCTTCAATACAACAGCCTTGATAAGCATCAATCGGCTGGGCTTTTATAGGGCCTGCCGGCCGAAAGCGGTAACCATAAATGCGACCCCGGGTGTGCAGCTCATGAAGAAATTCTGGTATCAGGGCTTCGTGCAGCTCTTCAGGTACGTAACGCAGCGCATTTTTCAGCGCTGTTTCGGTTTCGCCCTGGTTAAGGGTGAATCCCCGGTCGGGAGCGCGTCTGATGCCGGGTTGAAATTCTGGATAATCTGGCAGAACGGCATCGAGTTTTATCGTCATTGCATCGGCAATTGCCTTATTGTCTAACATTCCTTGCGACCTCCGGGAACTCTTTAATTCTGGCAAACTGACAGATAATATACCCCGCTCACCCTTTTTTGAGCAACAACATTACCACAAATTCATGCCCAGGCTCGGCGCTGACTCATTCGTAGCGCCAAAGTTTAAAAGCTGCGCAAAAATGACAAACATGCTAAGATTTGTGAGAGTAATTTCACATGAACAGCAGAACCTACCGCCTGCAAGGCGTTGTTTTTTTCTCTTTTCTGGCACTTTTTTCGCTGATCGTTGCCGGAATAGTTTTCTATGGTTACCGCAGCAACCTAGAAATCATGTTACAGACTTCTGACGAACTGCTCTACCAGATATCTGAAACGGTCATCAGACAAACCAGCAATCACCTTGACCCGGCCCGAAAAACCGGCACCCTGTTGCGCAAAATGATAGAGCGTGGCGAGTCTTTCTCGAAATCGCCTGAACTCATTGAAACCCTCAGCCTTGAAACCCTCGAGATTTACCCCCAGTTTTCAGGGGTTTACCTCGGTGATGAAAACGGCAACTTTGTCATGTCACGCCGACTCGAAGATGGAAACTATTCAACCCGCATCATTTCGCGAAGTTCTGCGCCATCCGGGCAGATCGACATCGACCGCGACCAGGACTGGCAGATAATCGCCACCCATAGCAGTTCGATCATTACCTATGACCCACGCGAAAGACCATGGTATATTCTCGCCAAGTCTGAAGGAACAACGGTCTGGAGTCGTGAATACAGACTCTTCACCGATCAGGTTCCTGGCATAACCTGCGCCCATCCGGTTTATGGTGCCGATGGCAATTTCGTCGGCGCGGTCGGCATTGACTTTCGACTCTACGAACTGGCAGAATTTCTGAAAAGCCTCAAAATCGGCGAATCGGGTATTGCCTTCATCGCTGACAGCGAAGGCAACATCCTTGCCTACCCCGAAAAATCTGGTGAAAACCCTGATAATATCAAGGCGCCACGTTCGCCAACCCGCGAGAATTTCCGATCTGGCCCAATCAAAACCGCCATTGATCGATTTCTCAACAACCGGCAGTTCAAGTTCACTTACGATCATAAGGGCGACCGCTTCATTGCCTCGTTTCGGCCATTTCCAGAGAAGTTCGGGCGCGACTGGATTCTTGGTATAATTGTTCCGGAAGACGACTTTATCGGGCCAATTGCCCGGGTTCATGAAACGACTTTGCTTTTTTCGTTCTGGCTTCTCATTATTGCAGGTTTTTTAACTTCGGCCATTGCCAGAGAACTGACTGACCCAATAAAGAGACTCACCGCCGAAGCCGGCCGCATTCAGAATTTCGATTTTGATGGCATTATCGATCTGAAATCACCGATTACCGAGATTCAGCAGATGGGCGAGACCATGGATTCCATGAAAAAAGCGCTCGGCTCCTTCAAGAAATACGTGCCGTCTGAAATTGTGCAAAGCCTTGTTCATGACCGCAACGAAGCAAGATTGCAGGCGCAGGCCGAAGAAATAACCCTTATGTTCACCGATATCAGCGATTTTTCTTCGATAACCGAACGCGTCACCCCCCATGAACTGATGCAGCAGCTATCTGAATATTTTGACTGCATTGCTGCCATCATCCATCAGCATGGCGGCACCATCGACAAATATATCGGCGACTCGGTCATGGCATTCTGGGGTGCGCCGGCCCGCGATTCACGTCAGGCCGAGCATGCATGCAGCGCCTCTCTAGACATCGAAAATGCTATCAGAAAGCTCAACGCACGCTGGCAAAAAGAGAACAAAGACCCGCTCAAGACCAGAATCGGCATCAACACTGGCATTTCTCTGATAGGCAATTTTGGTTCATCAGACCGTTTCAATTACACGGCGGTTGGCGACAGCGTCAATCTTGCCAGCCGGCTTGAGGGTTTGAACAAGCTCTACGGCTCAGAAATCATTGTCAGTGAATCGACCATTGCCGGAGCCGGTCGATCTTTTATTTTTCGCCCACTTGATCTCGTTGCTGTAAAAGGCCGTCAGAAGAGTGTTAGAATTTTTCAACTCCTCGGCAAGACCAGCGACACGGCCGCTGAAGAGTTTATTAAAATTCAAAAATTATCTGAAAAAGCGTTGAGCAGTTATCTGAATCGACAATGGCGTGAAGCCTACGAACAATTTCAGCAGATTCTCGAGATTCTTCCTGAAGATTCAGCCGCTGAAATGTATCTTACCCGCTGCCGCGAACTGCATGATCGACCCCCCGGCCCAGACTGGGACGGCATTTTTCGGGTGCAGCACAAATAGTTTCAGGGCTGGCGACACCAGGTAAACAAAGCCTGCGAAACATTGTAAACCAGGTTAAATCGACCATCAGGGTCACGAATGAGCATGCTGTCGAGATAGGCGGCGAATTCCCGGGGCCCTTCTTTCAGCCCGGCCTTGCGCAACATCACCTGGCAGGCTTCTTCGGGGCTGGCAAATGTCCAGCGGAAGGGGCGGCTGAGAATCTCAAGGTCAGGCAGCATGCCGCAATCAACCATGGCGTAATAAAGAACGGCAATGCGGCGCCTTTCAATAGAAACCTCTTCAATATCGAGCAACTTGCGCATCGTCGGGTTCAGATGTGAATCTGCATGCGGTATCAGAACGATTAACCGGCGCAAACAGGCATCGCGCAACCTGGTCAACGCTTTCATCAGTTGCGGTTGATGATTGCTGTCGGTGGCGATCACTCCAAGGCTGTTCAAGCACAAAACCGTGTCGAACCGGCCCGGGTCAGGCAAATCAAGCCAGCGACCATGAATGACCTCAAGGTTAGCAACACGCTCAGCAACAGCCTGCTTCAACAGATAGTCAAGCATACCAGTCGAAAAGTCAGTGACCGTGACCTGCCTGACAAGGTGGGCAAGAGGAATAGCAAAGGTTCCGGGGCCGGCAGCGACGTCAAGCACCGATTCGTCAGGGTTCCAGGCAAAGCGGCGCAAAAATTCAAGCGCGTCATTTCTCGCACCATCAGAATGGGCCTTGGCTGAAAAATCTGCGGCACGTTCATCCCAGTAGTCTGGGGTTTCTTTGGCATCGCTGTCGCCCTGGTTCAACCCCCAGCGATGCTCGTATAATTCCCTGAAACGCTCGTAATTTTCTGACATCTTCATTCTCCGTTTATCAGCAAATCATATTGCAATGTGGCACCGAAAGCAACTTTTACCAGGCAGGCCCAGCAAACGGGTCCGGGGTACAACAAAGGGACTGCCTCCGTTTGAGGCAGCCCGAGATCAGGTTTGCATCCTAATTCCCTAACAATGTGTCTCTTTTTTACGCGACCGTTTCTTCTGTCTCACCGTCAGGTTTTACAACGGCACCGGTCGATGCATCATCGCGATTGGCTTCTGCCTCATTGGCATTTTCCACTTCCCTGTTGTCAGAAATTATTCCGTTATCAATCGCGAATGAGAAACCGGCTCTGACAATCTGCGAGCCGCTTTCGAGGTTCGAAGACAGGCTGTCGATGAGCTGAAGAAATCTGTCAAGAAGAAGATTACGACGGGTGATTGCCGGCGATGCCGCCACTGCTTTTGAATCATCAGCGGTTTTGGTCGCTGCAGGTAACGAATCCGAATTGCCCGACTCATCAACCTTAACCAGGGCATCACCCTTGAGCTTAGCAAGTTTATAGCCCGAGCCATAATCAACCATTTCAGCACTGCCAGTCGCTGCCGAAAGATTGTCAGAGCTTTTGCCCGCCGAACTTTCAAGAGCGGCCTGCAATTGCAGCTTTGCCATGTCAAGGGCCGAAGAACTCGAAAACATGGATGATGATGAAGAGGATGAAGATGAAGATGATGCAAACATTGAAGACAAAGACGACAACGATGAAGAGGACGATGATGAACCATTAAGGTTCAGTCCCGACATCCATGCGGAACTTTTGAGCGATGCGGTAATCATCTTGAGACCCTTGTCGGCAGCGGTCAGCATTTCATCGAGAAAGGTTCTGGCTGATTGCATACCATTGCCCGAGGCAGATTCAGCCTGCCCAAGATAGTTGTCGAGGGCATCAACTCCGAAAGAACTGTCACTCTGTAAGGCTTTAACAAAACTGGTGGTAGCTGCTTTGAAGCCGTCAGCAAAGCTGTTCTGCAAACCAGCAAAGTCGCCGCTGATTCTTACATACATGGTAAAGCTGTACATTGCCGAGCGGGTGACCTCTTCATCTTCGGCAGGGGCTACAGCCTGGCTGGCGGTGGCTTCTGTCTTTTCAGCAGCAGGTTCGGCGACTTCTGACCCGGCGACGGATGCAACAGGCTCCTCGGTTGCCGGCACAGTTACTGGCTCAGTAATCCTGACGCAGGCGCTGCATGCCGGGGCGCTGGCCTTTTTCTGCACGGCACTTTCAACGATGGCGTCAAAGCCACTGCTTTCTGATTTTTCAGCCGCCACATCAGGGCGGGAATCGGTGTAAAGCTTTGAACTGATTTCGCTTACAGACATTTTTTACCCTCCTGATCAGCGTTCTGAAATAGTTTTCGGGGCAAGAACCGGGCAGTGTACCGATTTAAACAACGGTTCACAGAACAATAGCACAGAAATCTGCAGCATCTTTCTTTTGCGATCTGCAACGGCATTGTAACTGAACATATCTGGCTCCTTATTTTTCAGGCCGGAAGGTGGCGTTTCCTGTTCGTCTTAATCTCTAATTTATACATCGACCTCGAATACCACGGATATTAACGACGATTTCGGGCATTTAGAACAAATTAAATCTATTTATCTCTGTTTTTCTTGCATTTTCATCAACAAAGCTCTAATTTAAAAAAATGCAAAAATCTTTTATTTTATTTTCAATTGCTCTGCTATTGGCATTCTCAGGCATTCCTGGCGAAGTTGCGGGGCAGGTCAGTTTTTCTCTCAAGCCCGACCTTCCAAAAGTTTTTTATCAAGGGCGTCGAACGATCGATAATTTTCGCAATTCGAGGTTTCCGTGGCTGATCGACACTCTCACTGGTTTTACGCCAGTTTTCAATCTAATCTTCACCGCCGGAACCCCCAAAACCGTTATTCTACCTGCCATCGGGGTTAACCTGCCTGCCGGGCGCAATGACCTGCGCCTGACTGCCCTAACAGCGAACCTGATGCTTTTTCCGCCGCCCTTTTATACCGACCAGCACGAAAAGATAGAAGAATTCGCCAGACTGGTGCGGTCTCTTAACCCCGACATCATCTTTCTTCAGGAAATCTGGGATAACCAGAGTCTCTATGAATTGATCAGGAAGTTTGCCGATTATCATGCGGTGCTGATGCCAAGCCCACTGTTCAACCATGCCGGGCTGCTGACCTTGAGTCGGTTCAAGCCCGAAAGGTCTCTGGCCTGGAGCTATCCGCTGACTTTGCATCACAATTTTGAAGAACTGATCGCCCGCAAAGGTTTACTGCTTGCCGAGATCAATTTTGCCGGTGAAAAGATCGCGCTGCTCAACACCCATCTTTATTCAGCTGGGCTGGGCGTGCCCTTTAAGCCCAGTTTTGGCCAATTTGCCATCTTGCAGCGCCACATTGAACTGCTGGCAGAATTGACTGTGGTTGGCGGCGATCTGAATTTGCAGCCCCAGGAACTGGAACCACTGCTTAAAGATGGCATGCAGCGTGACGACTGCAATCTGCCGACCGCCGGTGGCCCCAGCCGCCGCAGCAAAAAGCTCGACTATATTCTGGCGAAAGGCAACAAAGTTTTTTCGTTGCAGATTCTTGGCAGTCGAACTGAATGGCCCGTATTTTTTTCAGATCACAGCCCATTCTTCGCTGAGGTCAGGTTCAACCGCCCTTATTAACAATCAGACTGAAAACCCGCACTTCCTGTTTTTTGCCTCTGATTGACCCGACATCTACCCCGGCAACCGGAAATCGCCCATGCAGCGCCAGAACGATGTCTTCGGAAACCACAACCGGCATGGTGGTGCTTGAAGCCAGAGAGCAAAGCCTGGCCGCGACGTTAACCGGGTCTCCGATGACGGTGTGATCCATGCGAACCGATGGCGCGCCGATGATTCCAGAGATTACATGGCCTGAATTAATTCCAAAAACAGGTTTTAACGTAGTATTGTCAGAAAAGATGCGGATGATCGATCTGGCCAGACCGGCTGCTGCTATGGCAGCTGCCCGGGCGCCGTCATTACTTTGATGCGGGAAAACGATCAGCAGTTTGCCGCCGATGATTTTATCGACTTCGCCGCCGACGGCGTGCGCCAGTCGGTAGAATTGTTCGAGGGCGAATTCAAGCTTGCGCTGCACCTGCTCGACCGGTGCTGAAGCTGCAAACTGGTCGAAACCCTCGAGAGCAGCGAAAAGCACCGTAATTTCTTTCTCGGTGCCATTCCGGGCTTCCTGCAGCAACTCCGGATCAGCTGCCAGGCGCCGCACTGCCGGCGAAACGAATTTGCCGAGGGTGGCGCGTTCGCGTAACCGTCTGGCCATCATGTTAAAGGCCCGCGATATCGACCCGAACTCGTCTTCACGCGAATCCATGAGTTTGACGCTGTAATCAGACCGTTCGATCATGCCGATACCCCAAAGCAGGTGTTCAAGGGGGCTGCTTACCGAACGACTTACATTTACAGCCGCCAGTGCTGCGAAAAGAATAAAGAGCAGGGCGCCCAGCAGAAGCACTATGGCACGCCATTCTTCGATTTCTTTGAGAAACCCGGTGGCCTGACGGCCGCCAACTACATAAAGAGTAAAAAATCGGCCGGGTAAAACGTAATAAAGAGCGTCTTCATTGCCGGTCACCTTCTTTTTTATGGTTCTGCGGCTACGTTGGCCAGCTTTAAGCAACATGCCCAGGCGCACCGACTCACTGGCTCCGTCAAAAAGCATGTCGCCGCGCATGCTGCCGTAAGCTTGAATAAATGGCGCCGGCTGACGAAAATAATTAACCGGGTCGATCCAGGCAAAAACTGATCGTCGATCATTTTCAGACTCATCAGGGTTACGGTTTGAACTGGCAAAGACTCGCGCGAGGTAAACCCGGCTGATCGCAAACTCATCCCATGAAATTCCACAGAAATACCTGATCATGTTGTTTACCCACACGGGGAAAACCGCAAAATTTACCAGGCCGATCGAGGTGCGAAAGTTGTTTAAGCCTTCAAAGTTGATCAGCATCGAATAAACCTTTTCGGCACCAACCGAGGCAGCAACGTGGCGGCGAATTTCTTCGAATTTGAATTGTTCGAGGTCAGTCTTTTTGCCTGGCGCCGACTTCGTCAGCAGACCGCCAACAAAATCTGCCGGCCTGAAGAACCGCTCGACTGTCTGGCGATAAAGATTGAGAATGAGAAAAATCGGGTCAGTTTCAGGCAGGAGACTGGTGGTGAAGGTCATGCTCTTGTAACGGTCGAAAAATCTCGTAAAACCGCCGGCACCCATTACCACTACTGCGTTTGCCTTACGATGGTTGTCGGGTGCAAGATGCAGCCCTTGCAGAAAAGGCTCGAATAGCTTCACTGCCAGGCTGGTGACCATACTGTCTTTTGCCTCAGGCAGCAGCAGTTTTTGTTCATGAGTTGCCGAAGCAATTTTCGGGGGAGAGACGCGCAAAGAGCTCGCTTCAGCGGTCTCTTCGGCGCTCAGAGCAGCCAGAGAGTCATCGCGAATAACCAAGCTTCGAAAATGCTGCAAAAGATTGGCATGAAACAGACAGACGCCAGAGTCAACGCCACTGACCAGATTATGCAGATTACGTTCGAGCTTCAGCCTGCCGCTCTCTGATGCGGCTGTAAAAATTAACCGGAACACTGATTGCCCCATCATGAAGGGCATAAAAATAGCTGACAGACATGCAATAAGCAACACTCTGCCCACAGTGAGCTTCATGGCCCGGCTAAAGCAGAAAGTCTGAATAAAGAAAAATAACGCCATGGAAGCCGCCGCCAGAAACATCAGGCTGCCAGTGGTCGAGCGCTTTTCTTCATGCATTATCAGTGACGAATCAAGAATAGCAATCGGCAGCATACCGTTGCTGAACATTGGCCTGCCAACCAACCCGGCAAATTTGCCCGCCGCAACCACACCGACGTTAACGGCATGTTCGCCCACATTTCCATGGGCAATTTCGAGGCATGAATTACGAATCGCCGCAAACACAGGCTTTTCCTGCAGGCTGGAAAAATTTGGATCGGCAATGAAGCGGCGGCCGGCCACATCATAAAAAGCCATGAACACACCGTTGCGGGCATTTCGGCCGAGAAACGAGCGCAGCGGGTAAGACTGGGGCAATCCGGTCAGGTCATAGCGTGAAAAGAAATATGCTTTTTTGCCGTTGATCAGGGTCTGGCTGTCCCAGTAGAGGCAAATGATTCCACCGATAGACTCAAACAAAGCCGGGCGCGAAGGGCGCAACTGCTTGACGCCGACCCGATCAGCCGCGCAACCCAGATATTCTGAGAGAAGTCGGTCGGCATGGTTTACTTTCTCTGCGTATTCATCTGAGAGAAAAACATCCTTCTGTTCATGCGATACCATGTGGTCGATTTCAATAAAGTTATCGACAAATTCGCGGCTGGTCTGGCCTTTTAGATTTACAAAGCGGTCAACATGCCCGAGGTTGTCGGTAAAAGCGAGAGCCAGGCTGTGGGGTGGCAGGCTTTGCAGAAAGAGGGGTTCTTTGCCTTCGGCAAGCAAAGAACCCGGGTTCTGATACAGGCGCTCACGAAAGTCGTCAAACCTGCTCTGCAGCTGAAATTCAAAGTTAGCCTCACTGCGCATGCGCTCTGTAAGGTTGTAGGCTTCAGAAAGCACTGCAAATTCCTGGTCAGGGGAGCCTGTCAGATGCACTTCAAGTTTGAAGAGCATAAAAAACACCAGTATAAACAGCAGTGCGTAGAACAGACCGGCAGGCAATTTCATGTTTTCGCCTCCAGGTCAGTGACTTCGAAATTTTCTTCATCGACGTGCAGAACGAAATCGTAATTATCGACCAGCTGAAAAACCTGTGGCGAAACGATTATTCTGGTGAATCTACCGGTTCGCGAACGAGATTCAAGCTCTTCAGCTGTATTTCTTGCCACACCAACTACCGTGTAATCGCGTCGCTGACCTGCTGTAACCGTTCCGGAAAGTAACTGACCAGCCTCGATTCCCACGCCGATCGAATAAGCAAAACGACCCTGAGTCTGCCGCTGACTGATGATTTCCTGATGACGGCGAATCATAGAAGTACCGGCTGCCATAGCTTTTTTGCTGGCTTCTTCAAGGGTCTTGCCGTGAAAAACCGCCAGCACCGCATCACCGATAAACTGCTCGATCAAACCATCACACGACCTGATACAATCAGACATGGCCTCAAGGTGTTCGTTAAGCATGGTCACCACGTCGCGAACCTGGTTATTTTCGCTGATACTCGTAAAAGCACGGATATCGGAGCAAAGAACCGCGCCAATACGGTTCTCGAGACCGCCGTATTCTTCAGATTCATTGCGAGAGACCTGTAAATCGAGAGTGGCTGAAACAAAACGTCCGAGGTTACGTCTTTCTTTTAGCCCTTCAACCATCTGATCGAAAGCTCTGGTCAGAACCCCGAGTTCATCTTCGCGTTGCAGATGCAGCTTAACCGAATAGTCTTCATCGGCGATCTTTTTCAGACCATTTTCTACACCAGCCAGCGGTGCCACGAGATAACCTGATGTCAGCCGCGAAATAGCCACTACCGGAATCGCCATCAGCAGCACCACGATCGAAAGCAGCAATTCCTGGCGAAAAGCTTCGGCCCGCAGCGCCGAAAAATAAACGATGTTAACCAGCACTGCAGCCCCCGATTTGGCGCAGGGGTAAGTAATAGTCAACTGGTCATCGCTCAGGTCAACAAGCTGACTGCGGGTCACCGCAACCATATCTACCATCCGGCCGGCCGCATTATTGATCAAACCGGCCTCTTTGCTGCCCGGCGCAGGAAAAGCCATTCTTGCCTCGCCCTGATCGAAAAAAACGATACCATAAAAACTTTCGGAACTGATTTTCTGCAGGCTCTTCACCGTCTCGCGCAGGTAATTCTCAAAAATCCGGTTGACGTCAAACCGGAAAAAATACCAGTTGCGCGGTTTGCCATCTACCAGAATAAAATTCTGGTAGATCATCTGCTTTTCATCGCCGAGATCGACAAATTCAACATCACCGCGATTGCTGAGAAATATTCTCAGAATTTCGCGGCCGGTTCGGCCGTGAAATATGGACATCTCGGGTTCCACGCCCTCCATCATTTCAGGGGTCAGGGCGAAATAGGATTTTCTGATCCAGGAATCATAAAATGCGTGCGTCTGAGCCTCGGCATCGGGCGAATTTTCGGGGCCAGGCATCACGAAACAACGCGATCTGGCAGGGGATTTATCGGGTGGATAGATATAAACGGCACCTATATTAAGACCGGCAGCTGCAAATCTTTTGTGAATATGTGCCACCGCTGTTTCCCAGGCGGATTCATCCCAGAGGGAAATATTATTAACCCAGGTCTTTTCGCTGGTCCATTGCCGGCAGGCATCACGAAACTCTGTAAGAATGACTTCGCCAGATGCATCGGCTTCTTCGAGTCTCTGCATCGCATCTTTTATCGCTTCCTGTTCTCTACGAAACAATGTTGAGTCGATCTGAAAAATGCCTGAGACAAAAAATACCGCCAGCGGCAGAATACCCACCACGATAAAGGTCAGGTTCAGCCAGTTTTTGAGGCTGATGCCGATGGGGTGCCCCGTGATGAGAACCTTGCTGAAAACCAGTATCCAGCTTGAGAAAAAGAACAGGCGCAGCAAAAAGCTTACGGCCGGTTCCTTCAGGTTCATTTCGGGGTTATCACGGCTCAGAACCCAGATTTCGTAGGGTACTGCGTAATCAATGAAATCTCGAAGCAACCTGATGCCATGGTAGTTAACAAACTTGCCGGCCGGAACGAGTCGGTCACGTTCGAGGGGCTTGCGATTCATCATTTCGCAGAGGCTGAGAATTCTCTGGCGTTGTTCAGGCGGCACATGTTCGTCAAAAACCGGCGTGGCATTGGCGCCCGAGAATTCAAGGGGCATGAGAACCGAGCAAACGTCGGAGTTTCTCTGACTCAGGCTGTTGGCAACATTTCGCATGACTGCCAGGCGGTTGAGAGGGCCGGGCGAAAACAGCTGAACATAAACCAGACGACTGTGGTCAGGCGCTTCAATGAAATCCCAGAAGATAAGATGCATTGCGCCTGAGAACATAACCCGCGAAACTTTACCACGCCGGTAGTTTTTTAGCAGATGAAAATCTATAACATCGCCAAAAGCTCCACGCACAAGGCTGTTCATGCTCTTCAGCTCGTCTTCGGTCTCAATATGTTTTGAGGCAAGTCCTTCGAGAATTCTTTTAAAAAAGCGCTGCTTTTGGGTAGTGAACCCCGGGCCAGACATCATTCGGACTCCGGAATTCTCCTGATAAACTCCGGCATATACGGCCGTCGGCAGCAAATTTTCCGGAAACGCCGCTCGCAGGTCTGCCTGATACTGTTCGGCCGAGAAATTTTTAGAAAACCCGGCACGCTGCCTGGCTCTCTTCAATCGAAAGAACCTGTATCTGATCTGCAACTCAATTGACCATAACGATTTGAACACCTGCAGATAGTTGCCGGCACGGTGTTCCCATTTCAGCAGTTCGCGTTCATGCTGAATAATAGACCGCTGGTGCTGGCTGTATTCGAGCAACCCGAAGGGCAGCATGGTTAGCACAAAGGCAAACACCAGCGGCAGAACCATTTTAAATCTTCTCTTCATTGTGCCTCTCTATAGAAAAAAACATACTAACGCATCTTGAAAAGTTTATCCAGCAACACCAGCAAAGTTTACAAACTTTACAAAATGCCTAAAAACAATTAGATTCGTATGGAAATCAAATAAGGAAACTATGCATGCAAGAATCAACCGGATGCCTTGGCCGGCAGGTCAAATCGGCCGCGAAAACAGCCGGAACCAGCGCTTGCCGAACTATTGAGTCTGGGTCGTCGTTTTTATCTAAGCTTCAGCCAGTGATCGGCGTCGCCTTCGTGATGTTTCTGATGCTGCCACTTGTTCTGGCAACCGGTTGCTGCAACCGGCAAAGCCCGATTGAAGAGGCCGGCAAGGCTTATCAGAGCGGTGATTTTGCCCGGGCCGCAGCCCTGTTTGCCCCAGCCGCCGAAAAAGGCGACCCTGAAGCCCAGGCAAACATTGCCTTTATGTATTATTGCGGCATGCATGTCGAGAAAAGCCACAAGCTGGCAGCCGAATGGTATCGCCGCGCCGCTGACCGCAATCACCCTACCGCCCAGTTCAGCCTTGGCACCATGTATGAGAACGGTGAGGGCCTGAGCCGCAGCCTTGAAGAGGCTTATTTCTGGTATAGTCTGGCCGAAAAGCAGGGCGACAAAGACGCTCAACGCCTTCGCCGCGAGCTTGAACTCAAGTTAAGCAAGGCACAGGTAACCAGCCAGAAAAAGCGGGTATCAGACTGGAAACCTGGCAACTGATCAGCCGTCGTGCGTAATTTTTTCGATCAGTTCTTTGAGAACGCTCGGAGCACGATCATGATCGATCTGACAGGTGCCGGCGGCGTGATGACCACCACCACCGTATTTCAGCATCAGTTCACCGATATTGGTTTTTGAAGACCGGTTGACGATCGACTTGCCCACTGCATAAACAGTATTCTGCTTCTGAAAGCCCCAGAGAATGTGAATAGAAATATTGCAGTCAGGGTTGAGGGCATAAATCATAAAGCGGTTGCCGGCATGAATCACTTCTTCGTCGCGAAGATCGAGCACGATCAGGTTATGATAAATCTTCGAGCAGCGCCGCAGTTGTTCACGAAACTTGTCTTCCTGTTCGAAATAAAGATCGACTCGCGCTTTAACATCGGGCATTTCCATGATGGACTCAATGGTCATATCCTTGCAGCAGTCGATCAGATCCATCATCAGCTGGTAATTTGAAATTCTGAAATTGCGAAAACGGCCCAGGCCGGTGCGTGGGTCCATAAGATAGTTCAGCAGAACCCAGCCAGTCGGTCGCAGAATTTCATCAACGCTGAACTGGGCTGCGTCAGCTTTGTCCACTGCTTCCATCATTTCATCAGAGATGTGGGGAAATCGCTCTTTGCCGCCATAATAGTTATAAACAACCCTGGCAGCTGATTGGGCTGATGCATCAATAATGTGATTGGCACGCTGACCTTCATTGCGAATCGTTTCGCTGAGATGATGGTCAAAAACCATATATGCGCCCTTCACGTAGGGTAGATTGGTGGTAATGTCGCGGTCGCTGATTTCAACCTTGCCGTCTTGCATGTCTTTGGGGTGAACAAACTTGATATCATCTATCATGCCCATGTCTTTGAGCAATACAGCGCAGACCAGACCATCAAAATCACTACGGGTTACCAGGCGGTACAATTTTTCCTCGGTCATAAAAGCTCCAGCTATAGGTTTATGAAGTTACTCTAACATGCCGGCCGCCGGATTTCCACAAACCTTTTCAACACGAGAAAATCAGGCTTAGCTTGCCTTTGCCACGCCGGGCGTGTAAACTGAAGTGAAGACAACGAGGAGACAGATCATGCACCATTTCCCAAAACCTGCCAGACGCTCAGGCGTTGCCATGTTTTCGGCAATCTTCGTCATGATTATCGTCGGTCTGCTGGCACTGCAGTTTCATTACATGACCCGGCAGGCTCAATCTTCAGCGCACCGCTTTCAGACTTCGGAAATGGCACGCCAACTCGCTGCCGCCGCCATGGAAGAAGCTTTTATGTATGTTCACAACGAAACCGCAAACCCCGGCAGCGCCTTTTTCAAGAAACTCACAGGGCGCAGCAACGATATCGACGGGTCGAGCACCAGCCTCGACAACAAGAACAGCAAGGGCGTAACGGTTCCGGTGGCCCTGACCCTCGCCCAGGCGTCAACCATGCCGATGGGTTCACGCCTGAACATTGACGCCACCGCCCGCATCATTGACTTTCGCAATTCAGACAGCACAGGCGCAAAATATTACGGAAACGAAGGAGTAGGCACTCTTGAACTGCGCGTCATTGCTGAGCCGAAGCCCGAGTTCAGAAAGCAGATGCAGGGCGCGTGCACCATCACCAGACACCACGACTACAAGGTGGTAGCCATTATCACGCGCCGCACTAATTCAACCCAGCGTTCAGCTTATGCCGGCAGTTTCATTCTTGATTACGCGCTTTTCGTTCGCGACGGCCAGGAAGAATTCGACGCCATCTCTGGCCTGAGCCTGAACCCGGCAAAACAAAAGCTCACCATTGATCAGACTGGCCTGACCTCAGACAAAGCAGGCAAGATCTATCTTGGCAACCGGCGTAACAGCTCTGTCTACCTCAATATCGACGCTGCCCGCCAGAATTTTATCCCCGAGCCACGCAAAAAAGAAAAGATCCTGCAGGTCGATGACCAGGCGGTATTCAAGCTGCTGCCACAGTTTTTTAACCAAGTCAGGGCGCAGGCCGAAAAAGCGGTTAAGAGCAAGGGAGCCAGCTTGAAAGGCTTTTCAATGTCAGGGCATTCGGCCTATTTTGAATATAAGCGTTACCCGGTAACAGATGAAGCCCTGACGCCAATCAAAGACATGAAAGACTTTCGCACCGCCACTCTGGCCGGTGAAGCCAAGTTCAACAACCAGAAAGAATCTGCTGAAGTTTACCCCGGGCTGGTCATCAAACCAGAAGCCGGGCTGGTAGATGTTCTTGAGGGTGATATCCGGCAACGCTATTTTCATTTCGGCTATTTCTATGTCGATATGACCAACTGCAAAATCTGGGTTAAAGCAAAAAAAAGTGGTCAGTCAGAATCTGAGACCATCGAAATCACCGACCCGGCTCTGATCAACCAGTTTAAAAACCGCCAGATTCCATGCTTTGACGCCGATCACTTCACCGGAATCACCGACAATTCAATTGATCTGCGCTATATCAAAGACAACATTGCCAATACATATCCCGAAGTCATCTGCCGTATCGACAAAGAAAACCGCTATCTGCAGAATGCCAACTCGACCCTCCCCCACCCCGGCATGTTCCACTTTCGCAATTCAGGATCGCTCGACGACGCGACGCTGGCATCGGTTCCCTTCGCACAGGTCAACCTCTGGGCCCGCCGCAACGTAACCCCACAGCAACTTCAGGAATTCGGCATTTATGTGCCCGGCCAGAAAAAACTCAATCTGCGCGGTATTGTGCAGGTCACCGAAGCAATTACCCTTGGCGCCGAAGGCAATATCGAGGTCGAAGGCAGCGGCGTTCTAATCGCTCCGGGCATCACCATTTCAGGTGGCATAAAAAAGAAAGATGCTGATTCTGCGTGCGTGCTGCTCACGCGTGGTTACCCGATCACGGTCAATACCACTGAACTCGTTGAAGCGGCCCTGGTCAGCATTGGCAGTTCGAACCGCAATGGTTATGTAGTGGCGAACAAAAAGCTAAATCTCAGGGGTTGCCTGGCAGCCGACCGCCTCAACCTGGCCAAATGGGCAGAGGGCGTTGAACACAAGATTCAATACGACCCTGCTTTCAAACGCGGTGACGATCTTTATCAGGTCAACCTGGCCCGTTGGGTTACCTTTGAGAGGATGGTCGAACAGGACGAATGAAACGACGCGCTTTTTCGCTGCTTGAAATAATCATTGCCATGGCATTCCTGTCGGTAGCTATTCTATCCATGTTCTGGATGAACCGGGCCTCAAATCAGGGCTCAATGGATGCCTACTATGAATTTCTTGCATTTTCGCTGGCCCGGGAGCCAATCGAAGTCTTTCGCGGCTTCGGCTATGACTACCTGAAAATGATCGCCGACGGCAACGTGGCGCCGCCAGCCTGGTATCCGGTCGGCAGCTTCAATGATATAGACTTCAGCCTGATGTCAGACATGCAATACCCTGCTGAAGCGCGGTTGTTTCAGCGGCAGATTGAATTAACCCCGGTTAATTCAGGCAAACTTAACGGGATGCGCATCAAAGTCACCGTGGCAGTCAAAGGGCAGAGTCGCGTTGAAGTCTGGATGAGCCGCAAAAGCGTTTCGCTTGAATCAATAGTCATGGAGCGCCCGAAATGAACTCTATCGCCATGAAACGCCGCAGCGCCTTCACCCTCGTCGAGATAATGATCGTTCTGATCTGTACTGCCCTGTTGATGGGCCCAATTTTTCTGGTGTTGCGCTCAAGCACCCGCACATCGCTACGCGGCATGCTGCGCATTGATACAACCCTCGAAGCTCGTCGGGTCATCAAGCAGGTTTATGCAGACCTCAAGATGGCATGCTTCCCGCTGCCATACAATTCGATTTATAACTTTGACGATGTAATGCAGGTCAGCGGCACCCCGCCGCATAACTCATACAAATTTTACAGTTTTCCGATTCATCAGCGCCTCAACGACATTTTTTCCAGTCAGCTCTCCGGGGTTAATTTTCGCGACGTCGCCGAAGTCCATTACCGGGTTGAAGACAGCAAAGACCCCGACAATCCTTTCATGAAGCTGATCCGCACTGAGGCATTCGGTGGCAAGGTCAATACAAGAGTCCTGACCGACCGCATCAATTTTTTTGAAATCAAGCCGGTCATGATGCAACCTTACGGCAAAAACCAGTTTTATTTTCTTGTCACCCTGCAGTTGATCGATGCGGTACACCCCAGCGAAATGAAGGGGCGTGTCGCGGGCGCCAAACTCGATGAATTGCAGAAAGACGTTATTCTTGCCGACTTTTTCGACGTCGTCTACCCTGAATTTTTTCACGCAGCCTGGAACCAGACCCGGGTCAACCCGAACTGGCACACCCAGTTGCGCAGCCCCGCAGCCCCCTGAAAAAAATTTTTCTTTTCCTGCAACAAAATTTATACCTCCGGCGTAAGTTGGTTAGAATCACAATTGCAGGAGGTTCCCTCATGTTCAGTTCAATGATCAGAAGTTCACTCTTTATAACGCTCTTATTGATTGTTTCGGTTACCCTTTCAGGCTGTAGCGTTGATTTTGCTTCGATTTTCAGCAGTCTGAAAAACGTCATCGGCAACATCAGTTCAGGCCTTGGTGGCTTCATAGAAAAAGGTGTCACCGTCGCCAAAGACTTCATCGGCAAAGCCAAAGAATTCGTCACCCCCATCCTGGAAAAGGGCAAAGAAATTTACGAAAAAGTAGCCCCGATTGCCGAAAAGGTCAAAGATGGCATAGACAAAGTTCAGAACGTCGTCAACAAAGTCAGTGAAACAGGCAAGGCCATTACCGATTTCGGCCAGAAAATGACCGAAGGCGGCAATGACGCGGTTGGCAACAAGATCGACAAAACCGCCGCGACCGACGAAGTGGTTGCTGACCCCGACAACGAAGAAAGCGTCATTACCATCAAACCGGCCACCACCACGGGCACTGGCGCCAACGCCCCCGCCACCACCGAAGTAGTTTCTGCCCAGGAACGCGACGCCACCACCAAAGCCGTAACCAGCAACGTCAACCAGATATCTGCCGCTGTCGATACTCTTTCAAAGAATATCAAACAGCTGAAAGTCTCTGATGCCGAAAAGAAAGCCACCGAAGACAAGATCAAAAAGCTGCGCGACAATATGCAGCAGATTCTCAAAGATCCGACTTCCAAAGATTCCCAGGCACTGCTTAAAGCCACACAGGCTGACGCCAAAAGCCTGGCCGACACCGCCAAAAAATACGCAGACATCGCCAAAGGCACTGTAGACTCGCTCAGCAGCGTCGTAAAAAGTTTCGACAGCACTTTCAAGAGCATCAATGACGTTATCTCTTCCTTCAAAAAATAACCCACCCAGGACCCACCATGACCAACCCCGAAAAAACTGAAATATGCCAGAAGTGCCTCGAAGCCCTGACCGGCTCTGAGTCGCAGCATCTTCCCCCCGAAATGCTGCACCACCTCGAAACATGCAGTTCGTGCGCCCAGATGCTCAAAGTTCTTGAGCATCTGCAGCACGCGGGTTCGGCCTTTGCAAATGAATCACACCCCGACCTGAAGCTCAGTATAATGCGCCGCCTCGAACCATCTCTCGAACAGCGTCGTAACCAGGCCCCACAAGCGGCGACGCAGGCGCCGGTACCCGGGTATCTGATCTGGTTGCTGAAACTGCTGCCGGCTCTGGCTCTGATAGTCTTCATCGCTGTTTCTTCGACGACTCCGCCCCAGCCCGGTATTATCGGCAAACCAACCGATCACCAGACCACTGCGATGCTCCCCGCTGTTTTCCGGCTCTCGCTCAACAACGGACCTGCAAACGAAGTATCTCTTGACAACCCGGTCTCATTAGAACAAAACGAAACGGCCATAGTTACTGTGCCCGATGGTTCAACCCTGAAGGTCTCGGGGCCGGCACGCCTCAACGTTTTGCCACGCGGTTTTCATCTGGCCCAGGGTCACCTGCAAGCCGAGGTAATTCCTGGTCTGGGTGAATTCAAGGGCAGCACGCCGCACGGGCAGATTACCGTTCTTGGTACTGTTTTTACTGTTGATGTCGAACCCCGTCATACGCAGGTTGCGGTTGTCTCAGGCCGCGTAAAAGTCCAGGCTGACGGTCAGACAGCCGTTGTGCTCGCCGCCGGTGAAAAAACAGAGATAAGGCAGACGGCCGATGTTTCGACACAAACCGAAACTATCCCGCCTGTCGATAGTGAGTAGTAGTAATATAGTTCTCAAAAAAAACAGCTCCCGTCATCCGCGGGAGCTGTTTTTTTCTGCCTCGATACGCAGTCGGCTCATCAACCTGAAAAACCGCGACCGCAACGTGGCTTCAACCTCACCGGTCAAGTCGGCGATCTCTGCAAACGGTACTCCCTGAAAAACCCGCATTTCAACAAGAAATCTCTCTGGTGCCGTCAGTTCCTGCAACAATTCACCCGCCGAATGCCTGACCACCACTTCTTCTTCAGGGGTGGGCACATGCCCGGCCGCAACTTCTGGTAGAATTTCGCGGCGCCGCGTTTCACGCCGACATTCGTCAAAATACAGATTGCGCCCGACCGTCATCAGCCACGACGAAAACCTTTTGTCGTCTTCATAAAAATCAAGTTTGAGCATCATTCGCTCAAAAGTAGCCTGCACGAGGTCGTCAACCATTGACTCGGGCGCCCGCAGATACCGAAAAAAAGCAAGCAACTGCGACAGATAGCGGTCAATCAGCTGACTCAACGCTGCTGCATCCCCGCCGCGAATCCGGCGCACCAGCGACGCATCTTCAGCCTGGCGAATCGCTGCCGCGTTGAGGTTATTCATGGTGTTGTTTCTCCGGGGTTTGCCGAAAAAGCTTCGATTTCGCGCAACGATCTGATGCGTGCCAGGTAACTGTTATCTGGGCCCTTTCTGAATGGAACCAGCGAGACGCGCAGCCTGGTACCGACCGCCGGCATGCGGTAACCCTCGCGGGCCGGCGTCAACACAAATTTTTCGCCCTGAGTACTCTCAAATTCAATCGCAGCGTTAACCACCAGCCGCACAGTGCCTTCGCGAACCAGTTGATCAACGATAATGGCGCCACCGGTTTTTGGGCCGGCCTCGCTGCCGTGGGGAATAAAAAAGACATAAAAGGCACCGGCAGCAGCAATGAGAATCAGCAATGCCACCCAGGAACTTCTTGCCGACACAAATGAACGGATAGCGTTAAAAAAAGCCTCAACAGTCTGCGCCGGAGTCAGCTTTATTTCTTCGGCGGGTGAATGGTAGGCATAAGCAGGCTTGCGGCTTCTCTTTTTTTCTTGTTCGGCCTGCCAGCGTTCCTGAAGCGAATCTTCGCCGGTCTGAACCAGTTCGGCGCCCGGCTGAGCCTGAGCTTCAGTTTCTTCGCGCCCGGCACTGCTGCAAACTTCGCGCAATTGCCTGACCTGCTCGACAATACGGCCTTCGTGAGCTTTTTCGATCTTAAATAAACTATAAGCGTTTTCGGGGGCCGGGTTGGCCGCAAAATAGCACAACCCTGCCTCTACCAGGCTCTCATGGTCACAGCGACAAAGATAATCAGTCAGTTGCTCGCGGATCAGAGCAAAATCGAACTGTTCCATGCACTGAATGGCCATTTTCTGTTGCTCAGGGTCAGAAGAACGTAACATTGCCGACAACGATGAAACGGCCTGATTGAAATCATAGTTTTTGAGAATACCCAAAGCCACCGATTTCATCTGCACATCAGCGACTTTCAGACACTGACCGATATAGGGAAAAATCCGGTCAGGATCTACTTCACCAAGATATTCAACAGCTGCGGTGGCAAGATTCACCTGCTGACTACCGATCAATCTGGCGGCAATATCTTCAAGCCCGCGGCCGCGCAACCGGCTGAAACTGTGAAACGCCGCAATTTTAACTTCGCTGTCAGCATCTCTGTTCGAAAAAATGGTGACCAGAGCCGGCAATAATGCTGCGGCAGATTCGGCATTGAGGGCGGCCAGAATCTCGATCTTTTTTTCGCTGTTTTGATTGCTGAAGTCTGCAATCGGCGATACCACTGGCGCCGTTGCCTTTTCTGGCTTTCTGGATTCACCGCTGCCTGGTTTTTCGCCGGCGGGTACTGAAGCACGTGCGACTTCAGGCCCGGCCAGATAGGCTTTGATTCGCCCTTTAACTCTCTCAGAAACAGGCCAGGCAAGTGCCTCGCGCAAAGTTTCGGCAATAACAGGCTGTTTCAGGCCATTTCTGACTGTCTGGTCAAGTTCTGATGCAACTTTTTCGGCGTCGAGACGGGCAACCATCTGCCTGACAAATCTCAGGGCATTGCGTTTGGCAACCCAGGCCTGCAATTTTTGGGTATAGGCTGCGAATTGCCCACCGAGTATCCCTGATTTTTCGAGGAGTTTGACGGCATCACTGACAATACCCTTGATCAGACCAGCTTTACGCACCGGTGAGCGTTCGGCAATTTCGAACAATTTGAACGGAACATGGACATCCGGGTTCATTTCGAGTATCCAGCCGGCGCGAATCAGCAGATCAGAGTGGTTTTCGGCAGCAAAATATTTAAGCAGCACCGGCTTGACCATCTCAAACGGCAGAAACGGGCAATTCTGAATGCCGGCGTGGCGGTCAGAAAGGTCAGGCGAAAGCAGCAGTGCCTGAAGATGATTCAGGGCTTCTTCTTTGTCTATTTTTACCAGGCCTCTGATGGCCAGTGCTTTAATCTGAGGGTCTTTGGCGCCAAGCAGTGCCGGCAGATCGTTTACCAGCAGTTCTGGCTTCATGTGAACAATCGTTCGCAGCGCCGCAAGCTTGAGGGTCAAACTTGGCGAATTGAGGTGCCCGGCGATCAAGGCGAACTTGTCATCTGGCCAGGTACGACAAAACACCCTGATTACCCGCGCCGAAATGACCGGGCTGTTTTCGGCAGCTACAAGATCAGGGCCAAGCAGTCGCAAGCCTTTCGGAAGCCGGGCCGGCAGATCAGAGAGGATACGCATTTTTTCATTGTCATCGGCCTTGCCCCAGGCGGCCATAAAATCAGCATGTTCACTGAGCACCGCCGCATGAGAAGCACCTGCACCAGGCAGGCGGCTTTTAACCGAGTTAATTGCGTGGCTGAGCAGCATTGAGCATTCGGCATCATCTTCAACCCGGCTCAACTCTTCGAGGACAACAAGAACCTCCTGGGAGGCCCCGTTTTTAATAACCTCTTCAAGAGCAAAGATCCTGAAAGACTTAATGGGAGCCTTCAGATCCTCAATCAGATTCTGTTGTTCATTCCTGATGGTCACAGGGATATATTAGTTGAAACCGCCAAAGTTTACAAATTAATCAGGATTTCGACGTCATGGTCCAGACTCCGTCCCAGGTGGGGCCGGGCGGATTGGCGATAAAATAATGACAACGACTGACATACATACGCGCCAGTTCGTCATGGCGGTGCAACCTGACCACCGACTCAAAATCGGCAAGTGCTTCTTCCCAGCGCTGCTGGCGGTAGAAGTCGATACCGCGATGTGTATAACCGATCACCTCATCCATATTCGGAAACGACTGTTGATCGTGATGATCGAGTATCTGCATGACCCTGACCGGCTGAAGCTTGCCCTTAACTCTGATCAGATCGACCTCTCGAACCTTATAGCTATGTTTAAGCTGCTCGTAGGTCTTCTCGCTGATGAGAATATCAGCATGATAGAATTTTGTAGCGCCTTCGAGGCGTGATGCCAGGTTGACCCCGTCGCCGATTACCGTGTAATCCATGCGCTTCATCGAACCGATATTGCCAACCAGAACATTGTCAGTGGCAATGCCTATGCCAATCGCAATTGTTTCAAGATTTTTCAGCATCCTGGAGGCATTGAACTGCTTCAGGGCACGCAGCATGGCAATCGCGGTCGAAACAGCCCGGTCGGCATCTTCGCCAGTGCTGAACGGCGCTCCAAAAACGGCCAGCATCGCATCACCAATAAATTTATCGAGAATACCACCATGCAGAAATAGCGTATCAACCATGAGCGAGAAATATTCATTCAGCATAACTACAGTATCTTGCGGGCCAAGCCGCTCCGAAATCGTCGTAAAATTGCGAATATCGGAAAAAAGAATACTGAGTTCGCGCATTTGCCCACCGAGTTGAGCGTCGCTGTCCATGAGCTGATCAGCGATTTCTTTAGTCATATAACGGGCAAGAGTGCTCTTCATGCGTTTTTCAGTTGATAAGTCTTCTAGAATCATCAGACCGCCCACCGGTTGATCAGAAATATCACGCAGCGGCACTACTGAAAGATTTATCGAAGCTTTTCGCCCCTTGAGCGTCGTCAACTCAGCATCGATAAAGGCATCGGAGTCGTTGCGGGCAATGACGCGCCGCAGACTGTCGACCACCCAGTGATTATCGCCAGTAAAAAAGATATCGGCAATCTTGCCAAGCACCTGATTTTCTTCTGCATCGAGAATACGAAGGGCGATGCGATTGGCCTTTTCGATGCGGCGCATATTGTTGACCGAGATAACACCGTTGCTCAAGCTTCGTAGAATGCTTTCGCTGTAATTGTTGGCGTTGAGGACCTCGTTGAAAAGTTTGGCGTTCTCGATGGCAATCGACGCCTGAGCCGAAAAACTGCGGAGCTTGCGCTCATCCTGGCGGTTGAAAATGCCGCCACGCTTGTTCAGAACCTGGGTAACCCCGATGATCTTTCCTGATTTGTTGATCAGCGGCATGCACAGAATGTTGCGGGTATGATAGCCGGTCTTTTTATCGACCTCAGGGTTGAAACGGGAATCTTTGTAAGCGTCAGGAATATTGACCGTCTGGCCGCTGCCAAAAACACCACCGGCAATACCACGACTGGCGGGAATACGGATTTCCTGGTCGCGCATGCCGAGCGCAACCTGCGACCAGAGCTGATCGTTCTTATCGTCATAGAGAAAGATCGTGGCCCGATCGCAATTCAAAATCATGGTGACCGCTTCCATCAGTTTTTCAAGCAATGGTTTAAGCTGCAATTCAGAAGAAATGACCGATGAAATTTCAAGCAGGTGCGACTCGTTCTCACGAGCCTGCTGCGTCAGTTCGAACTGATGGGCGCTTTGAAGAACCTGCGCCGAATTGTCAGCCACCTTTTCGAGAATTGCCATTTTTTCGGCCGGCAACGGTATCTGTTGCAGGTTTATCAGCTCGAGTACCCCGATTATCTGGCCAGTTCTCGAGATTTTCACCGGCAGGCAAATCAGATTATTGGTCTGAAAGCCGGTCTGTTTGTCGATTTCAGGGTTGAAGAGC
>Ga0116170_10000555_pt1 | contig 39811 bp, 23 predicted proteins | sample AD_JPNHW1_MetaG_FD_89797 | JGI IMG/M metagenome (GOLD analysis project Ga0116170, IMG submission 89797) | Active sludge microbial communities of municipal wastewater-treating anaerobic digesters from Japan - AD_JPNHW1_MetaG | ecosystem: Engineered > Bioreactor > Anaerobic > Digestate | place... | reverse complement strand
GAGCTGATGAGTTACTATGGTTTTGACCGGTCAATACTTGCCGATGCTGGTAGTTCCTTTGCAGTACAGGGCAGAATTACCCCTGCAATGGCTTCTGAGCTGGGGTTACCCAAAGGAATACCTGTTGCATACCGTGCTGGAGATCAGCCAAACAATGCCCTCTCGCTTAATGTTCTCAATCCAGGTGAGGTAGCTGCTACAGCCGGTACCTCAGGCGTGATATATGGAGTTACCGACCAGAAAAAATATGATCCTCAATCGAGGGTTAACACCTTTCTGCACGTAAACCATTCAGAAAAGGCACCCCGGCTGGGCGTGCTGCTCTGCATCAACGGCACAGGCATACTCAACTCGTGGATAAAGCGTGTTGCCGGCAAAGATCTTTCATACGATGAAATGAACCAGCTCGCAGAGGGCGTAGCTCCCGGATCGGAAGGGGTCACTATCCTCCCATTCGGCAACGGGGCAGAGAGGATGCTCATGAATAACAATCCGGGATCAAGAATTCTGGGAGTGAACTTTAACACCCACAACACAGCTCATCTGTTCAGGGCTGCGCAGGAAGGAATAGCTTTCTCCTTTAAGTATGGCCTGGATATAATGAAGGAGACAGGTATAAATCCGCAGATAATCAGAGCAGGGTCAGCAAACATGTTCCTGAGCAACATTTTCAGGGAGACACTATCAACCATTACCTCTACCGAGATTCACCTTTACAACACTGACGGGTCAGTAGGTGCTGCAAGAGGTGCAGGTATCGGTTGCGGATATTATAAATCTGAAAAAGAGGCCTTTAACGGGTTGAAATCAATCAATCTCACCACTCCTGATAAAGCAAGGTCGCAGGCCTACGCTGATGCTTACGAAAGATGGAGAGAGCAACTTGGTAAAATGTGATTTTCATAAAGAATTAAGAACTAAAACTACAAAAAGCAACACTATGATTTACAAAGGAAACAAGGAAGCTTACCCTGGCATAGGGCAGATCAAGTATGAAGGACCAAAGTCCGACAATCCACTGGCATTCAAATATTATGATCCTGAAGCAGTTGTTGCAGGCAAGAAGATGAAAGACCATCTCAGGTTTGCAATTGCTTACTGGCACTCATTCTGTGGTGACGGTTCAGATCCGTTCGGTGCTGAGACCAGATTCTTTCCATGGTCAGATGTGAAGGACAAGGATGATGTAATAAAGATGAAGCTTGATGCAGCTTTTGAATTCTTCACAAAGATCGGAGCTCAGCACTATTGCTTCCATGATATCGACGTAGTAGGCAATGGTTCCGTCCTCGAGATTGAGAAGAGACTTGAAAAATATGTACCTGTGATGAAACAGCTGCAGGAACAGACAGGTGTAAAACTGCTCTGGGGCACAGCCAACCTCTTCTCACATCACCGTTATATGAACGGTGCTGCCACCAACCCTGATTTTGCTGTTGTTGCCAATGCCGGTGCTCAGCTAAAGAACGCTATCGATGCAACTATTGCTCTTGGCGGTGAGAACTACGTATTCTGGGGTGGTCGTGAAGGTTATATGAGCCTGCACAACACCATGATGAAACGTGAGGTAGACCATCTTGCAATGATGCTTACCATGTGCCGTGATTACGCACGCAAAAACGGCTTCAAGGGAACATTCCTCATTGAGCCTAAACCAATGGAACCAACCAAACATCAGTATGACTTTGACTCTGATACAGTTATCGGATTCCTGCGCCGCAACGGCCTCGAGAACGACTTCAAACTGAATATTGAGGTTAACCATGCTACACTGGCAGGACACACTTTCCATCATGAGCTGCAGGTAGCAGCCGATGCAGGCCTTCTTGGGAGCATTGACGCAAATAAAGGTGACTACCAGAACGGATGGGATACCGACGAGTTCCCAACCAATATCTATGAGACCACCGAGGCAATGATGGTTATCATGCAGGCCGGCGGCTTCAAGACAGGAGGTATCAACTTTGATGCTAAACTGAGACGCAACTCAACCGACAAAGAAGATCTTTTTATAGCACATATTGGTGGTATGGATGTTTTCGCCCGCGCACTTATGATTGCTGACAAGGTTCTTCACGACTCACCATATCTGCAGTGGAAGAAAGCCAGGTATGCTACCTTCGACAGCGGTGCAGGCAAGGACTTCGAAACTGGCAAGCTGAAGCTTGAAGAAATCCACAAGATAGCTATGGAAGGAAGCGAACCAAAACAGATAAGCGGCAAACAGGAATTAATTGAGCAGTTAATAAACAAATACATTTAAGCTCACATGTTCATTTGAAAAAAAAGACCCTGGCCTTACCGTCAGGGTTTTTTTTGTCATTTTATCCAAATCCTAAATTTCAAGGAAAGAAATTCATGATTTGGAATTTTAGATTTTTCTCGGTAATTTAGCTCTATCTGTTATGGCACCATGATGCTGATCTGCAGAAAAGCCGGTTTTCTTCACATTTGTATTTCAATAGCAAACGCTTTGACGCTTAAGTTCAGGCGAAGAATTAAATACTTACCGATATGAAAAAAATTGTTTTCTCCATTGTCGTAATTGGTTTGTTTATCTTCTCATCCTGTGGTAAGGATGAAGGATCCAACCACTTTACCTATAAGAACACTACCTACCCGATAGACAGTATTGTGCTTCATGAACTGGTTTTCAATGACGGAACAGCAACAGAATCGTCCATATTTCAGTTTATTTTCTTCAGTATAGACAACGGAGATACAACCAGGTTTCCTTTAGCTCTGTATGACGAAGACACCCAGGTCCTCGGCGGGAACTATCCTTCAGTAATTTCCAACTCAGATGAAACGAGGAGGATAATAAGCTTTGGTATTATCTGCCTTAGCGGCCTTCAGTTTCAGGATGACACATACGTTTACACAGGTGAAGGGGGTAGTGTTGATATAAGCAACAATAAAGGTACCTATACAATAAAATTCAATAAAATAAGCGCCGGAGTATATACAGACCTGTTTGACACCAATCATGACAATAATGTAGGTTACACAGAAGTAAGCACCATAAGCGGGTCATTCAAGGGTGTAATTGATAAGAACATTCATATACTCACAAAAAACATCAACGAGGAGACATCCCTGATAAAGAATTTTAAATAGACCTCTTATTTTAGTAATTACGGGGGGGGTATAAATTGAAAGTCCCGGCATATAAGCCGGGGCTTTTTGTTTATGTATCAACAACCTGCAATTCCTTTTGCATTACGCAATAAGCCAGACACGGATCAATCGGAATTCCTGGGGATTTAAAAATTAAAACATGCATTATAGAACGGTTTCTCCTGCTTGATTTGTAAATAAATTTAAAAATTAAAACTCCGGTGACAGGTCGGAGACCTGACATAACTTAAAGCAGGGCAACGCCCTGCTCATCAGCACCCATCCTTTCCTGAGCCCCTGAGGGGCGAAATAACAGATCAAAGAAATCTTTTATCAACATCAACCACATTTTCTTTCAAAAGGCTTACATACCCAACGAGGTCTGATACGTTTAGTGTTTTTGGAAGATTACAAAGGACATTATAACGGCTATTTATTTCGCCCGCTACGGGGCTCATAGTTTAAGTTTTGTGTTTAACGCAGGGCGGTGCCCTGCGTTAAGGTATGGCGCCCCTGAAGGGGCTTGGGCTAAAGAGCTTTAAATAGGCGATGAATTAATCTTCAGAAATGAAAATGGCACACTTTTCTGAACATATAACTCTCCCCCTTTCCGTTTTACGCTTTCCCTTTCCCATTTAATCCATGGATACCTTCTCCCGAACCTGTTGTCCTGACCAGGTTTTTCCATAAATAGTATACAGGTATTCCAATAACAACAATTACAAGCCCGGGCCAGGTGAATTTTGGCTTAAAGGCAAGAAGGATGATCATTATTGCCACAGCAAGCAATATGTATATAACCTGAATTACAGGGTAACCAAAAGCTTTGAATTCTCTTTCCTCTGCCGGCCGTCTCTTTCTCAGTATAAATATTCCCACAATTGTCAGCACATAAAATATAAGCACGGCAAAGACAACATAGTCCAGCAGCTGGCTATATGATCCCGAGAGGCAGAGCAGCGATGCCCATACGCATTGGAAAACAAGGCCACTTCCCGGGACATTTCTGTCATTAAGTCTCCCGGCAGCATTAAAAAAGAGTTTGTCTTTTGCCATTGCATAGTAAACACGTGCGCCTGACAGTATCAGTCCGTTGTTGCATCCAAAGGTGGAAATGACAATAAAGGCAGCCATAATAAAAGCAGCATAGTCTCCAAAGATTGACGATATGGTCACTGTTCCCAGGGTATCACGCGAAGCAAAGGCGATACCTCTTTCCACCACAGTGCTCCCGAATGGCGTACCACGTAAAGGCAGCACTTTAATGTAAACCACATTTGAAAGAAAGAAGAGGGTAAAAGCGATGACTGTTCCCCAGAACATTGCAAGAGGGACTGTCCGCCTTGGGTTTATCACTTCACCGGAGGCAAAAGCAATGTTGTTCCATGCATCGCAGGTAAAGAGCGAACCCACCATCGCCATACCCAGGGCAACAACTATCATCATTCCTGATAGAGGTGTCACCACACCTGTCACTTTGTCAAGCGAGGCCGGCCGCCAGAAATAATCCGAGCTGACATGGTATCCCAGTGACCCTGCAAAAAAGAAGCCGGCAAGCAGGAATAAAAGTAGTATCATCACCTTGGTGAATGTAAAAGCATTCTGGACTCTCTTACCGGCCTTTATTCCGCGCGTATTTATCCATGTCAGTAATATAATTGAACTGACAGCTACAATATGTACCGTTGAGATTTTCACCGGGCCGGCCTGCAGAAGGATATTACTCTCCCCCACCCAGGGAATGAGCACTCCCGCAAACTTTGCAAACGCCATTGCCACAGCAGCAATGGTACCTGTCTGTATCACCATAAAGAGTGTCCAGCCATAAAGAAACCCCACCAGCGGGTTGTATGCCTCCCTCAGGTAGACATACTGACCTCCAGCCTTTGGCATCATCGATGCCAGCTCACCATAACTTAATGCTCCTATAATGGTCATGAAACCTGTAATAAGCCACGCAACCAGTAGCCACCCCGGTGAGCCAACCGTTCGTGACATTTCCGCACTGACAATGAAAATACCTGAGCCTATCATTGACCCAACAACAATAGCCGTGGAATCAACAAGATTGAGACTCTTTGTAAACGACGAAGGGAGTTTCTCAGACATAAACAATAATGAATGACAAGGTTAGCAATGATTTAATACATTCAATTTCCGATTTTTTTTTAATTTATCACTGCTCCCTGCTTAAAAATCTTTTCACAGGATGACAAAACAATGTTAAAGTTGGCCCGACTTTTGTTAACTAAGTAGTACATTTAAAATTCGTTTCATTCTACAGTAATAATTTTTTAACTGAGTGTATTTCAAAGGCGTGATGAAGAGGGGATTCTATTCTATATTTCTTTTATGTGTTGTTTTCATTTTTACATTTAATGCAGATGGCTTTTCACAACAGAAGCCAAAGACAGTTATTAAGGGACGGATTACTGATTCAAAGACGGGTCAGCCTATTCCTTTTGCAGCCGTTCTTCTTGAAAACACAACTGTAGGTACAGTAACCGATGACCAGGGCTACTATTCAATAACAACAGATGCCCCCGCTTACAAGGTCAGGTTCTCATATCTTGGGTACGATACACAAACTCATATTATTACCCCGGGGAAAATGCAGACGGTTAATGCAAAACTCGATGAATCGGCTGTTAATCTTAATGAGGTGGTGGTAAAACCCAAAAAGGTAAAATATAAAAACAAAGACAACCCCTCCGTTGAGCTGATAAGAAAAGTGATTGACAACAAATCACTCAACAGAAAAGAAGGCGCTGATTACCTGATGTACGACAAGTATGAGAAGGTAAAATTCGGGCTCATAAACCTGAACCAGGACTTTTCAAAGATGAGAGCTTTTAAGGACATACAGTTTGTCTTTGACAATGTTGACACCACATACAGGAATGGCAAGTTCAACCTTCCTCTTTTCATGAAGGAATCTTATTCAGCCCACTATTACAGAAAAGACCCCGCAGCGACAAAAGATATAATTAAGGCTGAAAAGACAATAAACTTCAGCGAGTACATTGACAATAAAGGAGTTGGATCAACCATTCAATACATGTACCAGGATATTAATATCTATGATAACGAGATATTTTTCCTGACCAACAAATTTCTTAGTCCTGTTGCCGGCACCGCGCCCCTGTTCTACAAATACTTTATCATTGACACATCATATGTTGAAGATACAAAATGCATAAAGCTGTTCTTTGAGCCCCGTAACCCGGAGGACTTTCTTTTTCATGGGTTCCTGTACATCACCTCAGACACCCTGTATGCAATACGAAAGATCGATATGAGCTTTAACAAGGGGATCAATATCGATTGGGTCAAAGATGTCAGAATAGTTCAGGACTTTCAGAAGGTGGGAGAGAGATCGTGGGTGCTGGCCCTCGATGATGTGCTTCTTGAGTTTGAAGTGACCAAAGACTCTCCGGGCATTTTCGGACAGCGAACGGTATCTTATACGGGATACTCTGTTAACCAGCCTATCCCCGACGAAATATTTAAGGGCCCGGATATAATTACCGAAGGTGATATTACAAACAAGGGAAACAACTATTGGGATGCGGTGCGAACGCCTCCTCTTACAAAAACAGAGGAGAGGATTTATGCTGCGGTTGACAGCGCAAAGCAGGTTCCCTCCTTCCGCAGGCAGATGAATCTGATAATGCTTCTGACAACTGACTTTCTTAACATGGGCAAGATTGAAATAGGGCCTGTAACCAATTTTTACAGCTTTAACAATATCGAAGGCTCAAGGATAAGGTTTGGTTTCCGTACAACGCCTGAATTCAATAAATGGCTTTACTTTGAGCCAATGGTTGCCTACGGGTTCGGAGATAATCAGTTTAAATACAACCTTAAGACAACACTGTCTCTTAAAGGGACATCTATCTACCAGTTCCCGGTGAAATCGCTAAGCCTGAGCTATGGCTATGACACCCGTATTCCAGGACAGGAGCTCCAGTTTTCGCAGGGAGATAATGTCTTTCTCTCATTTAAGAGGGGAGTGAATGACAAAATGTACTATAACCGCACCCTGAACTTTGAATATCTTAATGAGTTTGAGAACCACTTTTCATTTGCCCTTGGATATAATTTCACCAGGCAGAGTCCGGGAGGCAATCTGCAATTTGTGAACAGCAACAATACTGATATTCCCTGGCTTGACATATCTGAAGCATATGTAAAACTCAGGTTCGCCCCGAAGGAGGAGTTTTATCAGGGCAAACTGTACAGGGATCCCGTCCCGTCAACCAATCCGGTAATACAGCTGAAGTATACTTATGGATCTGATAAGACAGGCGGTGACTTTAATTATCAGAAGTTACAGGCAAACATTACAAAAAGATACTATATCTCAATTGTAGGGTACACTGATATAGGGCTTGAAGCAGGAAAGGTTTTTGGCACAGTGCCTTACCCTCTGATGTTTATACACAATGCCAATCAGACTTATTCATACCAGAGGTATTCATACAATATGATGAATTTCCTTGAATTTGTAAGTGATCAATATGTTTCCCTGAATGTAGACCATTCGTTTAACGGGTTCTTTGTAAACAAAGTCCCCCTGCTGAAAAAGATGAAGCTCAGGGAGGTAGTCACATTCAAGGCACTTTATGGTGGTGTTACTGACAGCAATAATCCCGATTTGCACCCCGATCTTTACAAATATCCGACGGATGAAAATGGTGTTCCCCTGACCTATACACTGGAGAAGAAACCATATATTGAAGCCAGTGTCGGGTTTTCAAATATCTTCAGGGTTTTCAGGGTTGATCTGATAAGAAGGATAACCTATCTCAACAACCCCAATGTCTCTCCCCTGGGTGTGAGAGTACAGTTTAAGTTTGACATATAAATAAGGCTAAGGCTAAGGCTAAGGCTAAGGTTAAGGCTAAAGTAGAAGGAGATACACCTTTAACTTTAGCCTTTAAACTTTAGCCTTTAAACTTTTAACCTATTCTTATGCGTCAATATTTGCGTATTTGGCGTGGCGTTCGATGAATTCCCTGCGAGGTGGAACCTCATCACCCATCAGCATTGAGAAGATATGGTCTGCCTCTGCAGCGCTATCTATTGTCACCTGACGGAGAGTGCGTGTCTCAGGGTTCATGGTGGTTGACCACAGCTGTTCGGCGTTCATTTCTCCAAGACCTTTGTAACGCTGTACGGTCACAGATGCATCTTTACCCTGTCCGAACTCCTTAATGGCATTATCGCGCTCTTCTTCAGTCCAGCAATATCTCTCCAGTTTGCCTTTATGAACCAGGTAAAGAGGAGGAGTGGCAATGTAAATGTTTCCGTTTTCTATCAGTTCTTTCATATACCTGAAGAAGAAAGTAAGGATAAGGGTTGTAATATGAGATCCGTCGACATCGGCATCGGTCATGGCAATTACTTTCCCATATCGCAGTCCACTCGTGTTTAGTGCCTTGCTGTCATCTTCAGTCCCAATATTTACTCCAAGAGCGGTAAAGATATTTTTTATCTCATCGTTATCAAGGATCTTATGTTGCATGGCTTTTTCAACGTTCAGGATTTTTCCCCTGAGAGGGAGTATAGCCTGGAAACGTCTGTCTCTTCCCTGTTTTGCTGTTCCGCCTGCAGAGTCTCCCTCTACAAGGAACAGTTCCGAAATCGCAGGGTTACGGTCCGAGCAGTCGGCCAGTTTACCCGGCAGGCCTGAGCCTGAAAGGACTGTTTTCCTCTGAACCAGTTCACGTGCTTTACGTGCAGCATGACGAGCCGTAGCGGCCAGAATCACCTTCTGAACTATTGAACGTGCATCCTTGGGATTCTCTTCAAGGTAATTTGCCAGTGCTGTGCTTACAGCATTGTCAACAGAACCAATCACCTCCGAGTTGCCGAGTTTGGTCTTGGTCTGCCCTTCAAACTGAGGTTCTGCAACCTTTACCGAGATAACAGCAGTAAGACCCTCACGGAAATCATCCCCGTTAATGTCAAACTTCAGTTTGGTTAACATCCCTGAATCTTCAGCATATTTCTTAAGCGTACGTGTTAATCCTCTGCGGAAACCGGCCAGATGGGTGCCACCCTCAATAGTGTTAATATTGTTTACATATGAGTGCACATTCTCTGTGAATGAGGTGTTGTACTGAAGAGCAAGCTCTACAGGTACATCAGCCTTATCATTGTTGATATAAATAATCTTGTCAATGAGCCTTTCGCGGTTGCCGTCAAGAAACTCAACAAACTCCTGTAATCCTCTTTGTGAAAAGAACTCTTCGTGACGAATGTGGGGGCCAGTGCCATTTTCCACAAACTCCCGTTCATCGGTAAGGGTCAGGAGTATGTTTTTATTCAGGAAAGCAAGCTCCCTGAGGCGTGCTGCAAGAATCTCAAACTTATATTCTGTATTCTGGAAAATGGTGCCGTCGGGTTTAAATGTAATCTCGGTGCCGGTAGCATCGGTTGTCCCAATCACTTCAACTTCAGTAACAGGTTTACCGCACTCAAATACCTGGCGATACTTATTCCCGTCTTTGTAAATAACTGCCTCCAGTCTGGTTGAAAGTGCATTGACACAAGAGACACCAACGCCATGAAGACCGCCAGAAACTTTATAGGAGTCTTTATTGAACTTACCCCCTGCATGAAGAACGGTCATTACCACTTCAAGTGCCGAGCGTTTTTCCTTTTCCATAAGGCCAACGGGGATACCTCGTCCGTTGTCAATAACAGTTATTGAATTGTCAGCATTTATCCTTACTTCTATTTTGTTGCAATAGCCTGCAAGAGCCTCATCAATAGAGTTATCTACCACTTCATAAACAAGATGATGGAGGCCTTTTACCCCCGTATCACCAATATACATTGCAGGGCGTTTTCTTACCGCTTCAAGGCCTTCCAGCACCTGAATGGAATCGGCTGAATAATCACTTTCGTCTTGCTTTTTTTTCCTTAATTCGTTTTCACTCATTTTCAGCTACTTTCAATTTAAACTAACACATGCTAATAATCTGATAACATGCATTTTACTCAATTGTGCAAAGGTACAAAAAAGATGCGGCTTTCTTTCTTTTTTTGGATAAAATGTTCAAATAAATATTAACAGTCAACCTGTTAAAAAGAAGACTGAAACGGAAAATATTTATTCAGACAATATCCTGGTCAGAGGCTGTATGTAAATCCTCCTATTATCATGAAATTATGAGCCGGGTAGTAATTCCACTCATAGTACCTGTTCCAGGAAATGTTATTGAATTTTGCCCAGAATGAGAGTGCTTTGGTATACCTGTATTCAAGTCCAAGATTAAGGTTCACATGAACCGGAAGTTTTGACTCCTTTTCAGGGCTTTTTACCATCGCATATTTGTCACCAAAAGCATTTATTGCCAGTGAGGCAAGTATCTTGTCCCGCAGGTTATAATCTACCTGTGCCATGGCATCCCATTGAGGCTTGTTCCAGGGGTGCTGGAAGTTGGTAAGTGAATACTTGTAATAATTTGCCAGAGTGGTTACCTTAAAGTGCCTGTTTACCGGGAAGGTGGTTTCACCATGGAACCTCAGCACTTCTCCGTCGTCGTAGCATGGAAGGAAGAAGTTACCCACTCCCAGGGTGTCGTTCCTGAACATCAGCATATCATTAAAGAGAGTATAGCTGACACCGAGGTTGTATGTTGCATCGGCATTAAAGCTGCCTTCCAGTCCGGCGCTTAAACTGAGCTTATTATCTGTGTTCCTGAGAGTAAAGAGCGTGTCGCTGTGCTCCAGGAAGGGATTCCTGTATATTGCATTTCGTGCCTGGTTATTTTCCAGATTCCCATTCAGAGCCATCCTGAACCGCAGGAATTTTGGCACCACAAGGAAGGTAAACTCAAGATCGGGATAGAAATATGCATGCGAATATTTGCCGGAGACCAGTGGGTCCGGATCATCCTTTACATCAACCGCAAAATCAAAGCCAAATTTAAAACGCCAGTCTTCAGTCCCTTTGCTGATATATGGATTCAGTGCAAAGAGGTTTCGTGCTCCATACTCAAGATTACCACCAAAGAAGTAGACATCCCAGTTGAAGTCAGTGCCCACATAGAATCCTTCTACTTCTTTGCCTCCTTTCAGCTCTATGCCCGGGTTGTTTTGAACTGCCGTATCGCCACGTGAGAAATAATTGTATTTAAATGTCAGATCATATTTAAGATGCGACGAATCTCTGGGGATATTAAAATATCTTGCCCTTCCTGTAACGTCAAAGGTCAATGATCTAATACTCTTTTTTGTTGCACTGTATCCAACTTCCGCAGGGTCGTAGCCATAAGCGTAGCGCGACATCTGGCGCACATCAATATCGCTGTCAAACCTGCTTTTATTAAAGTATTTTCTTCCGTAAAGTATAGCCTGGTTATCCATAAAACCGGCAAAGACCCTGTCGCTGTTGGCAAGGCTTATCTTGCCAGCTGAAGCATAGCTTCTTGTGTAAATGCCAATAGCACCTTTCTTCGACCGCAGGTTTGAAACGCTGATCTCAATGAAAGGTGATACATAGTTTCCAAGACCCATATTAACATAGCTTTTATATAGCTTCTGAAGCGGGTCGGGTGATAATGTTGCAGGTTTGATCGGACTTACCTCATAAACAGGCGTGAAGTCACCGGGAGTAAAAGAATACCTGAAGTCTTCCCTTATCTTAGTGGTATCATCCATTGCCGGGAATGAGGTGCGTTTTGTTGCATCCTGTAAAGTTGGTTTGTATGGATTATAAAGTGTCACACTTCTTTTAATCTCGTCTTCCTTGTTTTCCTGACCTGAAACAAACATTGGTATCAGAAGCAACAGGGCGGTAATTATTGAAACTCTTCTCATCTCTTTTCTTCTTTATTTTGTTTGTCTCGGTTTTTACATTTGCGATGTGGTTGTAGCGGTACTATCTTCCGGGGAGGTGGTGTCCTGTATCTTGGCAAGCTTTGCACGTGCTTCATCCAGTATTCCGTCGTTTGTTCCGGTATAGTAATCAATCAGGCTCTGCAGTGTTGCGCGTGCCTGGAACAGGTCGCCTTTCCTTACAGCAATGTCTGACAATAAAAGGAATATTTTGCCTGTCCAGAATGCATGCGGAGAATTCATGTCAATGAACTTATTGGCAGTAGCCTCAGCACCCTGGATATCACCAGCGTCGTATTGCAGTTGTGCAACATAGTATTTTGCCTCCGCCCCTGTTGCGGTTGATACTTCAGATGAAACTCTCTCATAATCATCAAGGGCATCGGCATTATTACCCAGCTTCCTGTTTGCCGTGGCAGTAATGAAGGTAGCCTCACGGGCAAGCTCTTCCGTAAGCTTATCAGACTCCAGAACCATGGCCGCAGCACCAATTGCCTTCCTGTTATCACCCAACCTGTCGGCTGAGCGCATCATTCCAAGGTATGAATACATTGCATTCTCAGGAGTGGAGAAACATCTTGAGAGCTTTTCATACAGCGAGTATGAATTTGTAAAATCGTTTTTACCAAAGCAGATTGCTGCTGCATTCAACAGCGACTGCTCTGCAAACTGCCTGTTGCCGGAAGAAATTACCTGGTTGTAATTATCAAGAGCCTCATCTGCCTTACCACTTCTCTTAAGACAATCGGCAAGATAGAAGTGAGCATTGGAGGCAAATATACCGGAAGGGAAAGATGAAAGATAATTATTGAATGATGTTATTGCTTTTTCACAATTACCCTTTACAAAAACATTTTCAGCAGCCACAAAAGTAAGCGAGTCTTTCTCAGCCGCATCAATATTTTCAAAGCCCTCAACAGATCTCATATAGGAAAAATAAGAATCCACATCGTCCATGTCAGTGTAAGCATTCTTCAACCCGCTCATGGCGCTCTGCGCATCGGCGGTGTGAGGATACTTTTCAATTACTTTCCTGTACTGCTCTATTGCTTTCCTGTTATCTCCGGCATTATAGCTTATCAGACCCAGCTGTACCATGGCAGGCGGCACAAAACGACTGTCGGAATAATTGTTTATTATCTTATTGAAATCGTCTTCTCCTTTTGCAGGCTGGTTAACTGCAATATATGCCCTTCCCCTCTCAAAGAGTGCATTGGGGACATAAGCCGATGACGGATACCTGTCTATCAGGCCTGAAAGAGTTGAAATCTTGGCCGTATTATTGTTGTTAAGACCCTGTGCAAATGCCTTCTGGAATGTGGCATAGTCCGCATCAACCCTGGCATAGTCAATCACCTTGTCGTAATAAGCGATGGCATTGTTATAATCGGTGGAAATAAAGTAACAGTCAGCAATTCTGTTACGTGCATCCGCAGCAATATCGGAACGGGTGCCCTGGTTTACGGTATTATTAAATGAAGTAAAATACTGTAATGCCTGAGGATAATTTTTATCCTTGAAATAGAGGTATCCTATGTTATAGTCAATCAGATCTGCTTCCCTGACAGAGCCGGACCCTGGGAGTTGACGAAAGATCTCCCAGTCATTTCTGGCAGCATCGTAATTGCCCATATTATAATTGGCCTCTCCCCTCCAGTACATTGTTCTGGCCCATAGACTCTTGTCCATGTCTTTATAATTCAGAGACCTGTCAAACATTGTCACAGCCTCTGCGTAGTTTTTGTTTCTGAATAGCTCAACGCCTCTGTAATACGCTACTCTCTGGTAGGCTTCCCTGAGTCTTACATCCTTGTTTGTTATCCTGTCTAGCGACTTGAGCGCATACTGATAGTTCTTCATCTTCAGATATGCTGAGACGAGATAGTTATATGCTTCTACAAGGTGATCAGAGGATGGATATGTCTCAATATAGTTTGTAAGAGCCTCAATGCCTTCTCCAAAAGGTTCATATGAATTCTCATATGCCAGTTTTGCAAAATTGAACAATGACTCTTCCTGAATAAATTTATCATACGACATATTGGCAGCGGCTGAGTATGCCATCTGTGCGCGCTTTTTATCCCCGGTCTTCAGGTAACACGAACCCAGCATGTAATAAGAATTCTGAGTAAGTGTGTCTGGTGCACCAACTACTTCCGTAAACAGCTTTGTTGCATTCCCATAATCAGCAGTTTCAAAATAGCAGTATGCCAGTTGATATTTATCGGACTTACTGCTTAGCCTTGTCTCTTTGATAAATTTTTCGAGGTATGGTATTGCTTCCTTATAGTTTTTCTTCTGGAAATGTGCATCACCTATAAACCTGTACAGTTCTATCTCGCGGTTTTTACCGGCCTGCTGCAACAGTGAAGGTGCGATGGAAAGTATCCCGTCATAGTTCCTGTCGAGATAATAAATCTGTACGATGTAGAACGGCACCACCTGGCCAAAAGTCTCATCGCCCTTAAGTCTTTCGAAGTCCTCAAGTGCAGTACGGTAAAAGCCTGCTTCGTAGGCAACGCATCCATGATAATATATCGAAGGCGTAGTATAATCTGTATCAATATCTTTCAGCTCAGCAAAAAGCATCAGTGCCCTTTTCTTGTCTCCCTTCATAAAGTGGGAATAGCCCAGCTTGAAGAGGTATTCCGAGAGATCATCACCGGATAGCTCCAGCCTGTCAGTTTTCTCCAGCCAATCAAGCGAGCCGGCATAATCTTTCAGCTGGTAACAATAAAGTCCCGTTTCAAATCTGGCCCTGTTTAGCATAGGGCTCTCCGGGTTATGGTTTATAAAGTCAATCATACGGTTTTCGGCATCGGGGCTCAGTAACCGTATTGACGCCAGGGCACTGTGATATTCTGCATCGGAGCGTTTGGCATAATCGCCGGTCTTGTCCTCTGCAAGCCACTTGTCAAACAGTTCAATGGCGGTGGCATATTTTGCCTTCCCGAACATCTCATAACCACGCAAGAGCAATGAGTTGAAATCATCTCCTGAGAAAGCTGATTGTCCTTTAACAATACCGGGCCCGGTTAAGGCCACGAGAACCAGTATCAGTATTAGTATCTTTCTGTTCATAACTTTATCTTTTCGGGACACAATCACAATTGCATCATAAACCCAATTTACTGTCCTATATTATGGTAAATTACTATTTCTGAGAACACTACATATTAAGAAGCGATATCCCATGTTTAAGGGTAAAAATACAACTATATAACCGCAAGGAATTGCCTTTATTGTTCATTTTATCAACATCGGAACAATCAATTGTTAATTGTTTTTATTTTGCAGAAAAGTATCGTCATGCATGAAAACACTCCTCTGGATCTGATTATTGAACTTAAGGATTGTAACATCTACCAGGAAGACAACCTGATTCTTTCAAATGTATCCTTCACGGCAGAAAAGGGTGAATTCGTATACCTTGTAGGCAGGGTAGGAAGTGGAAAGACATCATTCATCAGGACCCTTAACGGGCAATTGCCTCTCACCCAGGGCGAAGGATGGGTTGCAGGCTATAACCTGAGAACATTAAAAAAGAAGGAAATCCCGGCCTTGAGAAGGAAGATGGGGATAGTGTTCCAGGATTTTCAACTCCTGACAGACAGGTCCGTACATGACAACCTTGAGTTTGCGCTTAAGGCCACAGGGTGGACCTCAAAAGAAGCAATAAGCGAGAGGATAAGGGAGGTGCTGGATAAAGTCGGGCTGCAGACAAAAGGGTACAAGATGCCTCATCAGCTCTCAGGGGGTGAACAGCAAAGGGTAGTGATTGCAAGAGCCCTGTTGAACGACCCGGAAATTATACTTGCAGACGAACCTACCGGTAACCTCGACCCGGAGACATCGGAAGAGATACATCAGCTGCTGAAAGGCTTAAGTGATAACGGGAGAGCCGTAATAATGTCGACACATAAGCTGGCCCTGATAAAGAAATATCCTGCCCGTACTATCAAATTTGAAAACGGTGCCATGTCTGAATCAGGCATCGATGAAGAGATGGAACTGCTGGATTAGTCAAAAGTCAAAAGTCTAAAGTCTAAAGTCTAAAGTTCTAAAGGCCGTATTATCTTATTGTTAATTGTTAATTACTTTAAGTACTTCACCGGCCACGGCAATCTGTTACTATACAGTCGATAATAAGTTTTCCGGATACTGCCGAACGATTTCATAAAGACAGCTATAGAAGGTACAGAGGAACCTGCAAAATCGAGGGTCTTAACCGATCCGGCGTTTTGTCGTATAATATGATCAATCACATGATATCCGGTCTTCATTTCGCGGCTCTTGCGGCTTCCGGCTGTGACAAGAAGGGTGATACGGTTACAGGCATCAATATAAAAGATACTCCACAGAAGCTTCCCTTTGGGAGACCTGACACCAAGTATCTTTCCATAGCCTCCTTTTACGCAAAGCTCCATAAGGTTTTCAAGTCGTTTAAAGTTCACATCGCGGATCACACCTGCTTTTCTGCCTACGTTACTCTTAAAGAGTGCAATTATCTCCTTCGGTCTGACCTCTTCAGTTATATCCTGGTTATAACGGTGTGATATATTTATGTTTCTGCGGCAATCGGTGGAGTAACTAAACCACAATGCCTCATATGATTCCCGCATATCGAGCTCATAGTCAAAGCGCTGTGAGGATTTGAAACCTTTAAGTGCAGTGTTTTGTGCAGTGCACAGGTCTATCAAACGATAATAATCAGGTATCTCATTAAGAAAAGAGTCGATATCTGACCTCAGGCTCCCGTCAGGTGAGAAGACGCCAAGCTGTTGAAGGAAGATAGGCGTTGCAATATAGTTAAATCCATATTTCCTGAATGCCGGCAGGGGCATGACAGCCTTATAGTCACCCATTATCAAAGCTTCCCATCCGGGGCTTACCGCATCGAGGTACCAGGAGCAGGCATAAGGCATTGAACCATCAGATTCCAAAACGCACTTATCCCATTTTATACGGTCAATATCACTGTTTTTAAAATGGGTTATCATAGTTTTTGTATTCTTAACGTTTCTTCAAACACTCTTCGCCAGCCTTCCCATCCGCACGATTCTGTCAGGGAAGTATTGTGCCAGAGTGAAACAAACAAACCACCGGCTTCACGGGTCACTTCAATCAGTGATCTGATATCAGCGATGGCCTCATCGGGTCTCAGGCTTTTGTATTGCATAAGTGTTCCGTCCATTACCTGGAAGGGCACTACAGTAAGATCGGTTATCTCTTCTTTGAGCAGGTCATAAAAGGGAAATGGTCGTGCAATACCTGCTCTGAAGCCTGTCTCATCGGCAAATCCCATTGTATAATCAACCTTAATGCCTGCTCCAATGAAACTTCTGTAGGTAGAAGGAACCCGAAGAAGCAGCCAGTGCTGTCTGCACTTTGAAACATTGAAACCGGCAATCTCATTAAAATGTTCAATCTCTTCAGACAGAACTTCCGGCCTGCCTGAAGAAAAATATGATGAATGAATGCCTGTCTCATATTCTGAGCTGATACGTTTTATAAGCGTTTGATAATTCCTGTCGAGCCATGAAGGGTTTTTATCATGATCATTCCGCTGACCAACAGGAAAAAAGAACATGGCTTTTGCATCATGCTTCTTTACCTGTGATGTCATATAGCCAAAAAGATTATACGGGTCCTCTCCCCTGCCGAGCAATGTTTTCAACCTGAACAACGGGTTTGAACATTTGCTGAAAAAATCTTTAAAGAAACCGGCTGTATTTCTCAGGAATCCATGCCCGATAAAAGCGTATGCCTGATCTATATCGAAAGTCATCAGAGCGTTGAATGAGTTCTCTTTTACTATTATTTGCGGATTCCTGGCAGACAGCTCCCTTCCGAGCATTCTGGCCCACATATCTACTACCGGAATTTTCAGGAAACCATTAGTGCAGGCAAATGAAGAGGATCCTGAAAAACGCCCATGCACATCGGGATGAAAATCCTGGTACTCCTCGTAACGGCTTAGCATATAAAATGAGGCTGAAAAAATGTCAAACGGGAACTCGCCATTTTGATTTGAAGGAAACAGCAATGGCAACTTTCCCGCCCAGGAAACATCAGGAATAACCTGTTCAACGCCTCTCTTATTAAGTAACCCTGAAGGTATGATCTTCAGTCCGTCCCCGCCATCTTCATGAGAATAATCGATGTCCACCTTCCCGCCTGATAAGTGTTTATCAGACACAACCCTATAGCTGATTCCAAGTATATCATTCAGGATAACGCCGGCAACATATTTAAACCGCTCCGTTGGCTCTGGATTATATATGTCAAGTACATAATGTGACATCATACAAAAATACACTTTAGGTAAAGATTGAAAAGTCTATATCGACGTTTTTATTAACACATAATTCTTTCACATCAGGTGATTATTTTTTTTAGCTTTGTGTATATGTGAATTTTTGTTTAACCTAAAAAAATTAAATGCTATGGGTAAAGGTGATAAAAAAACAAAAAGAGGAAAAATCATTAATCGTTCGTACGGAGTACGCCGTAAAAAAAATGTAAAGACACCAACCAGAGCAACAGTACACCAAACGGCAGCTGTTACTGAAGAAAAAGTAAAAGTTGTAAAAGCAGTAAAGCCCAAGACTCATAAGGAGCCTGAGGCTGAAAAAGAGCTGAAAGCAGTAAAAGAGCCAAAGGAAACAAAAGAGCCAAAGGCGCCTAAAGAGCCTAAAGAGGCAAAAGAGGCAAAGCCACCTAAGAAAAAGAGCGAATAAAATAACAAGCGCCCTGTCGGAAACAAAAACGACGGGGCGTTTTTTTGAAATTTATCCTTTACTGAGTAACTACCAGATGAGAATAAGCTGATGGATCTATTGCAGCCTCAATAATTACCGGACCTTTATCGCCCAATGCGCTTCTCAGCGATCGTGTCAGCTTTTCAGCGTTGTCTGCATAAAGCACCTTAATACCCAGGTAACAATCAGCAGAGAATAAATTATCTTTATAAAGATCAACCGCCAAAGGGCCTATCGCCCGCTTCTGCTCCTTCAGCTTTATCAGGTTCAGCTCACCATCGGCGAGTACCAAGAAAATTATCCTGAGCCCATTACGGCGGGCAGTAAGCAATTCGCCGGCACTCATTGCAAATCCGCCATCACCTGTGACACAAACGACTGTTCTGCCCGGCCTGTTAATGGCAGCAGCAATAGCCGCCGGTATACCAAAGCCCATTGAAGACCAGCCATTTGTCATTAAGAATTCGCCTCCAGGATTAGTCTTCCACATCTGTCCAAGGAGGTGAAGATGAGAACCGACATCGGCTGTTAAGATTGAGTCACCAGGTAAAGTATCATTGAGTATATTAAAAGCATCTACCGGAGAGAGTCCGGGGAAACTGCCAGACAAAGCATCATTGACAGATTTTCTTACTTCTCCGGCAAGAAGTATCATCTCAGGGTTTGACTTCAGCCATTGAAGCTGGTCAAACCATTGCTCCGGTTTTGAAATAAACTTAAGAGTGTCACCGGAAGGCAGGTCAGTGACCCTGGTACTGAAATGAACAAGAGGAACATCCGGCATCCAAGATTCGTAATTGTATTCCACAGGGTCATATCCTAGTCCGATAATCAGGTCAGCTTTGCCGGTCAGCATCTTTAGCCTGTCACTGAGGGCATGGAAGAGCACACCTGCATAGCATGGGTGCTGATGAGGAATTACTCCCCTGGCCATTGGAGTAACCACCACCGGAACCGGGTTCTTCTCAAGCAGTTCGAGTATCTTCTTCCCTAATCCAAGCCTGGCTGCAGTAAGTCCTATTGCAATAACAGGTGAGCTGGAATGGCTCATTAAGGTCAGAACGTCATCTTTCACAGTCTCAGTCTGAGGCATTTCAACAGTCCCGGATAATTGGGTTTCCAGCCCTGAAATGTCATCGGGCAAGCCTAAATGTACCGGTCCGGGGTACTCACTGTTGGCTATTGACAGTGCCTTCCGGATTGTCATGTCTGCATCTTCTGTATTGAGTCTGAATGATGCTTTTGTCACAGGTTTGAAAAGAGAGGTGTGATCGATGTTCATCTGCGCAGTTCTGCCCACCCATCTGTCAGACATGACTGATGTAAGAGCAATAACAGGGGAACGGTCCAGCATTGCTCCCCCAACACCTGTCAACAGATTTGTTGCACCGGGGCCAAATGTCCCGTGACAGACTCCAGTCACACCTGTAAGACGGGCAGTGACATCAGCCATTACTGCTGCAGCTGATTCGTGCGAGGTGAGGACAAACCTTATCCCTTCCTCCCTCATCTTTTCAATATATGGTATTGAAGCTCCGCCAGGAATGCCAAAGACATTTTTTACCCCATGCTCTTTAAGCCTTCTTGCAAGAATCGATGCAACAGTGTTACTCATCTTTTGTCTCTCTTTGTTTACAAATTTAATAAACCTCTGATATGTTAATTAGTTATAAAACATCTAAAAGTGTAATATAAACACTTCAGGATTTAATATTTTTGAATAAACATAGACCTGAAAAAATGAAAAAGAGCCTTGTAATAGCAACAATCTTGTTTCTTGCATCATTGATTTCAAATTCGAAGCTAAATGCGCAGGGAACGGCAGCCGATTATGAAAGAGCGTTAAGTCTCGAAAAGAAGTTTTCCGGCAAGGTGTTATATGGAAATGTGTTGCCCTCATGGATTGGTAAGACAGACATGTTTTTTTATGAAAATCTTACACCGGAAGGTAAAAAGTACGTTTTAATTGATGCTGCCGTCAAAAGCCGAAGAGATGCCTTTGATACTGGCAGAATGGCCGCGGCACTTAACAAAGCCACTGGCGATACAATTAATTCCCGCGATCTTCCAATCAGGAATCTGGTTTTTACTGAAGACGTAAAGAAACTGACATTTGAATATAAAGGGTGGTACTATACCTGTGATCTGAAGAGTTATAAAGTCTCGAAAGGAGAAGAAGTAAAAAATCCGGATTATGATCCAAATGCATGGGATTGGGGATTCCGCGATGAGCTGGATAATAAGCCTGTACCATCACCTGATAAAAAATGGACTGCATTTATCCGCAGTTTTAATGTTTGGGTCAGAAACGAGGAAGAGAAGAAGGAATACCAGCTGAGCATTGACGGATGCAATGGCAAATATTATTCAGCCTTCATTTATTGGGCTCCCGGATCAGACAAGCTTATGGCTTATAAGGTTAAGCCGGCTGTCAAGCATATGATCAATTATATAGAATCAGCGCCGTCCGACCAGTTGCAGCCTAAATATTATTCTTATGAATATCCCAAGCCGGGTGATGACGTGCCTCAGTTTTACCCGCAGGTATTCAATGTCAAGGAGAAAAAGCATATTATTGTTGATGAAGAATTTCTGCCAAATCAGTATGATGTATGGAATTATCAATGGGATACGGTCGGCAATTCTGTCACATTTGAATATAATAAAAGAGGTCATCAGGCTTACAGGGTCATGAAAATTGATGCTCAGACGGGCAGAATGGATATAATTATTGATGAGCAGTCAAAAACCTTTATCGACTACAGCAGTAAAAGATTTCGCTATGATCTTCCTGAGACCGGTGAGATTATCTGGGCATCGGAACGTGATGGATGGAACCATCTGTATCTCTATGATTCAAACAATGGAAAGGTAAAAAACCAGATCACCTCAGGCAATTGGGTTGTAAGAAATGTTGTCTGGGTTGACAGGGTTAAAAGAGAGCTTGTCTTCGAAGCTTCAGGAAGAGAAGAAGGAGATCCTTACCTAATCCATTATTACAGAATCAACTTCGACGGGACAGGACTCACTCACCTTACTCCAGGGGATGGGAACCATGTGGCGACATTTTCAAAGAACAGGAAATATTTTGTTGATGTCTGTTCAAAGGTAGATATGGCTCCTGTTGCCATTCTCAGAGACGGCAAAGATGGCAGAGAGATAATGTCTCTTGAGAAAGCCGATATAAGTACTCTTAAGGCTCAAGGGTGGCAGGCTCCGGAGGTCTTTACTGCCAAAGGCCGTGATGGTGTTACCGATATCTGGGGAATAATTATCAGACCCACCAATTTTGATCCATCGAGGAGTTATCCGGTCATTGAATATATATATGCCGGCCCTCACAGCAGTTTCGTGCCAAAAACGTTCCAGCCTTTCTACAGAACCATGAATCCTCTCTGTGAGCTCGGTTTTATTATAGTACAGATAGATGGAATGGGTACCTCCAACAGATCAAAAGCATTTCATGATGTATGTTATAAAAACCTTAAGGATGCCGGTTTCCCTGACAGGATATTATGGATGAAGGCAGCGGCGGCAAAGTATCCCTATATGGATATCACCAGGGTAGGTATTTACGGTGGCTCTGCCGGCGGACAGGAGTCGACTGCTGCCCTCCTTTTTCACCCTGAATTCTACAAGGTTGCCGTCTCATCGTGTGGCTGTCACGACAACCGGATGGATAAGATGTGGTGGAATGAGCAATTCATGGGGTGGCCTGTTGACCAGAGTTACATCGACTGCTCAAACACTGAAAATGCATGGAGGCTGCAGGGGAAGCTGATGCTTATCAATGGCGAGATGGATAACAATGTTGATCCGCAGACCACAGTACAGCTTGTCAATGCCCTGATAAAAGCAGGTAAAGATTTTGACTACCTGCTCATTCCCGGCATGAAACATAGCAGTGGTGGTGTCTATGGAGAAAGAAGAAGAATGGACTTCTTTGTAAGAAACCTTATGGGAGTAACACCTCCTGACAGAAATATGGCAGAAGAAGAAAAAAAATAATGATATTTATGGCCTTAATAAAAGCCATGTCGAAAAAAGCAAACACGATAATATGGGCTATAATTTCCTGCCTCCTGTGGTCTACTGCTTACCCGCTTATTAAGATAGGGCTGCAGTATTCCACACCGCTTCATTTTGCAGGGAGCAGGTTTATTCTGTCGGGTCTGATGCTTCTGCCATTTAGTGCTCATCCACGTGTCTACATAAAGATGATACGTGAGAATTACAAACTGGCAATATGGGTGACAATACTTCAGACACTGATAAACTATATTCTCTTTTATATCGGTCTCGAGTATGTTCCCGGCGCACTGGGTGCTGTAATTGTTGGTTCTCAGCCATTTGTGACGGCTATTGTCTCAAGGATAATGATAAAGGAAGAGCGTTTCACCAGGGCTAAAGTTCTTACCATAATAACCGGTATTGCCGGTATTGTTCTGGTGAGTGCCGGTCGTCAGAGTTTTCATTTCAGCGGACCCATGGAGTTATTTGGTATAGCACTCATCTTCATTGCAAACATTGCAACCGCAACGAGCAATGTACTGGTATCCTTGAAAATAGGAAAGATGAACCCGGTAGTACTCAGCTCATTTTCTCTTTTTTCGGGCGGGGTAATAATATATATTCTCTCCATGTTTTTTGAAACCAGGCCATCAGGCATCAGCTACCCGCAGGAATACTGGCTTGTCCTGGGATGGCTCTCTTTTATGTCAGCATTCACCTTCTCGATGTGGTATCATCTGCTTAAGAGGCCTGCAGTGAGAGTCTCGGAATTAAACCTGTGGAAATTCATTATCCCCGTCTTCGGTGCTATTCTTTCGTGGTTACTGGTGCCAGGGGAAAAAGCTGATTGGGTAACTGTTGCAGGAATGATCATCATTGCAATGGCCCTCATCTATTTCTTTGGGATAACAGGCAGAAGGGAACGTAAAATTGAAGAGGTGCCGGCAGGACCTATTGCTAAATAACACTAAATGCAGATCACAGGCACATCTCATTTGCCTGTTTATCGATAGTTCAGAAGATTTTAGATGTACATTTCCCGCATTTAATGGCTGTCTTGTTACTTTTTTTTATAAATTCGTCTAGAATATTTCAAAACCCTTATTAAAAAAACTATTATGAGAAAGAACTTACTGTTAACTATTGCTGCCATTTTAATGGCAACATTACCCGCTTTCAGCCAGTTTACATTCACAGCTGCTCCTGGTTTAAACCTGAACTCAGCTTCATTTGGATATAAAATGGGCAAAGCTGTTCCTTACATCGGAATCCAGTACTGCGGTATTATGGGTTCATACAAACAGGATGTAAACTTCACCGGTGGAACAGGAACAGATTTTTCTGACGATGCAAAACTCACCGGAAGAGTTATAATGCCTTCTATTGGTTTAAAGTATTTTGCAATTGAAAAAAACAAAGTAAAAGGTTATTTCAATGTTACTCTGGCAAAACCATTCCTGTCTGCCAAACTTACTATTGATGGCAATGAGATTGAGGAAGTAGCTGACCAGGTAAAGAACGTTTCCCTCTGGGGTGGTTCACTGGGTGTTGGTGCAGAATATTTCTTCGACGACAATTTCAGCGTTGGCGGTGAATTTGGTCTGCATACAGTTTTTGGCAAATATTCTGATTCATATGACGAATCAAATTATCAGGGTGACGGACCTGCAACTATAACAAATACTGTTAAAGCAATGGTTATGCCAACTTATTCAAAGATTTCACTGAACTTCTATTTTTAATAAATGGTTCTTAAAAAAAGCCGCTCCTGAGGAGCGGCTTTTTTTTTCTGACGCATTTAAGCCTGGAAACATTTTATCAAAAAAACACTCAAATGGAATTCATATCATCAACTTCTGCAAATTGTCGTAAACAAAAAGCCGGGTGGATGGTTAATTTTGAATATGAGTTAATAGCTATATAATATTATGAAAACCATTAACGATTTTTTTATTCTCTCCAATGGCGTAAAAATTCCTGTCATTGGTTTTGGCACCTGGCAGATACCTGATGGGAAGGTTGCATATGATTCCGTTTTGTTTGCATTGAAAGCCGGTTACAGGCATATAGACACAGCTCTTGCCTACGGCAATGAAAAGAGTGTGGGCCGGGCAGTAAGAGACAGCGGGATAGACCGAAGCGAGATATTCATCACCTCAAAACTGCCTGCAGAAATAAAGAGCTATGACAAAGCCCTGAGAAAATATGACGAGACAATCAGCAATCTTGATCTGGGCTATATAGACCTCTACCTTATCCATGCTCCCTGGCCATGGAATGAAAAAGGAGCTGATTATACCAAAGAAAACAAAGAGGTATGGAGAGCAATGGAGGAGATATACAACGGCAAAAACTGCCGGGCTGTAGGAGTGTCCAATTTCAATGTTAAAGACATGACAGCCATACTTGACACATGCACGGTTAAACCGATGGTGAACCAGATAAAATACTACATAGGCTATACTGAAGATGATATTACCTGGTTCTGCAGGAGTAATAATATCCTGGTAGAGGGTTATTCACCTCTTGCAACAGGAAGAATACTGGCTAACAAGGAGATTGATCTGTTGGCGAAAAAATATAACAGGACATTGCCACAGATATGTATCCGTTATCTCATTCAGCACGGGGTGCTTCCTCTTCCAAAATCAGTGACAGCTGAACGTATCAGTGAAAACTTTGCGGTGGACTTTGAAATAACCAAGGAAGACATGAAATACCTCGACAACCTGAAAGAGACAGTATAGTAGCAACAGTTGCATTCGACATAGAGGCATAATGAAGCGAGAAATGTGCGTAAAAAGATAAAAATCTCAAATCAACATCGTACATTAGTATTTCATTATAAAAGCTACTGCTGCTCTATTGTCAAATAAAAATCTGTACTACTGTATGAAAAAAATTTTGTTTTGTGCTGTGCTCCTCGTTTTATCAGTCACAGCATGTAAAAAAGACCCGTCACAGCTTTCATTCTCGCTTGAAAACCTGACAAAACTTGTCAACCGTTCTCCGGATTATATTAAGCATGCAAGCCCAGGCGATATAAAGTCGGTCGAAGATGACTATCTGGTATTTAACCTTTTCAATGAGATTGACGGGATGAATATTGCATACCTTTTTTATGGTTTTGAAGATAACAAAGCAACTGAAATTGACATAATCCCAAACCAGGTGGATAATCTTGACTATGCTAAACTGTTTATGACATTAGCCGAGAATGAATTGGGTTCCTATTCGATGTATCATCTTGAATACCTTAATGACAATTCGGAATCTCAAACTAAGGAATTCACATCCTTTCAGGGGTTATGGGATTTTGTTTCAAGCGAGTCACTCTCAGCATCTGAAATAGAAGAAATTATCGGATATTACGTAATAGATAAGTATGTTATCCTTGCAGGCGGGTTTTATTATATCGGATCATCCTCTTCATATTTTCAACCATTGCTTGAAGTCGTTGAGGCTACAACAGTGACCGGAAGCAAAAATTCAGATGAGTTATTAAAGAATACATTTGATAAGGGATTGTATTTAAGAGCTGTAAAATAGAAATTAAGGTAAATTATAATAAAAGGAGTATTGTATCGGACAGTACTCCTATTTTTTATTATAGCTGAGTTACTCAGAAAGGGAGTAAAACGGAATTTCTGGAAATAGTAAAATTTACAATGGCGTAATTATCAGCTTCTTTTTGTTAAAATCAGCCGCCGCGTTTACAACAGACCTGAACTGGTTAAAACTGTTTACCGGGTATTCTATTTCAGGATAAGCCTCACGTGAGTAGATATACAATGTGTTACCTGCCTGCTCATACCATGAAGTAAAAAAAGCACTTACTTTCCCGTTTTCAACCATTTCAACATTCATAATCAAATCTGTTGGATTACTCACCTTATAGCCTTTTGGGATACTGAATTCAATTCTGCGGTAGAAATGGTGTGCAAACTGGATATCAATAGGTTGCTTTCTCTCTTTTGTCTGGTACATCTCCGACTGGGTACCAATGGTTTTGCCAATATTAATTATGAAATCATTCCCTGCCGATTCAATGAGTGAATTGGCGGTAAGGTTAACATCAAAAATCAATGGTCTTACTCCAATGTCAGGCCTTGAACCATTAAGAACTTTAAAAGAGAGGATATTGGTATTTTTATCGCCCATATCAAAAAGTTCACTTATCAGATCCTTGTGTCTTTCTTCAACAATGCTTTCCCAGAAGGATTGTATACTGTATCCCAGGGCACCGGTCATCTCCCTGTGAATAATCACATCAGAGCTGAGCTTATTAAAATCGCAAACAACTTTTATCAAAAGGGAATCAGCATTTTTTGAGACAGGTGTGACCGGCAGCCGTTTTATCCTGTATGCAAGTGACGCAAGCTTATCATTATACCTTACCGGATGCATAAAGAGTCCATACCCTCCCTGGTAGTTTATCGCATTAATACCCAACCGTATTGTCGGGTCATCAGGAACGATATACTGATCAAGATCAGGGAAATAAATGAGGTAATCGTCCAGGAAGTTAAAACCGTTAAAATCAGGATCGAATTCTCTTTTGGTCCTGTCGGTGGTCATAACCAATTCGTAGGGTATACCAAGTTTTGTCAGGAGATTTGCCATCAACCGGGTTGCACCATATTTAGAAGATTGCTTGCTTTTTATTATCTCATCCAGCGGAGGAGTTTCAGTAATTGACTCTGAGATTGAAATCTCGGATTTAATCCAGTTTTCAACGTTCCGGATCTTTTGTTCATCACCTGCTTTCTTCAGTTCAATTTTTTTTGCAAGTTCAGCGATTGACTTTTCTTCGTCTGATGATAGCTGGTAGATGTTGTTATAAATGTTATTGCACACCTTGCTCCATGAGTATGACCTCAATACTGAATTAAAAGAGTTATAGGACATGGTATACTCATATCTCATGAGGTTGGCCCTGTAATTTGCAAATGTCTCCTCTTTAAGAGCTGGTATATAATCGGCCTTTGCTCTCATAACCGTGATATTTGTTTTATCGTCGGTTTGAGTGGTAAAATCCGGGAACCCGTTGTAACTTTTAATATAATATTCAAGTTTTGAAGGAAAGGTAAAGATCACTTCAACATCCTCACTGGGCTCAGTACTCTGTATTGTTGTTGACTGATAAGGATCAAACTTCTTGCGTAATGTATAGAAATATTCTATCTCACCTCCAATCTCGGCTCCCTCTATTGCAAAGATCTTATAGTCACCGCTATTTTCCAGGTTTTTAACTTCTTTAATGCTCTCCTGTGTCAGCTCCGTAATTTTACCTGCAGGAGAGATAAACCTGGCTTTTATGGCCATTATTTCTATCACATCGGTGAGTGGTACATATATCTTGTTATTATTATCTATGGCATTGTGCGTTTCAATCTTTATCCTCCTGTGGAAAACATTTATCTCTTCAAACCTGTCTTCCTTGCTGATATAGACTTCCTTTATTCTTCTTTCAAAAGTACACTTGGCTCCGTTAACAGCTTTAACAGTATCGTTCTGAATTGCTTCAGGTGTTTCGGACCAGTTATATTTATCATATGTAATTGATTGTCCGTACAGAATACCTGAACCAAGAAAAAATGCGACTAACAAAAATTGTTTCATTTTGTAACGGTTTTATAGATTGGTATCGTTTTATTATAATAGCTGTTTAGCTGGCTTAACATTTCGCGGAATTGAGAGACCTCATTATTTTCAATTACCTGGAAATTCAATGTAACTATTGTTTTCACCTTAATCTCCCGGCCGGTTACCGTATAAGACTGTTTATAACTGAACAGGCTGTTCTCATATGAAGAATCTTTTGGTATATCGCGGGCCTCATACCCGTCAGGAATTATAAATGTGCATACAAAGACATGTTGGGTTGTATAGTTCAGCTCCATGGGAGTCCATCGGTCTTCCTTTATGTTTACGTTATTAGGAAAACGATCGAGGTTCAGATTAAGATATGAAACGTTATTGTATTCAGAGAGGTAATCAGGCAGATAAAATTTGTAGTTGTATTTAAAGATCTGTCCTCCCGACTCTGTTTCAACAGGGTCAACAGACTCAATAATGAATTTATTACTTGCTTTAGGCATTTGTTTATTTATTGTTGCAGGCAAGTCGGCGGGTTCTTTTCCGTCAAAGGACTCAATCATGTAAGGGCGTTTTTCTCCTGTAATATAAGCTGATCCAATGCCGGTCAGGGTATCTCCTTTCAGTTCAACTGTAAGGGAGTCATAAACAGTGTTCCTTTCAGGTGAGGCTACTGGTATTGTAAATACCCTGTAATCTGCGAGGCCTCTTTCTATAAGACACTCCTTCCCCTGAATGAAGGACGGAACATCCTCCAGCCTGTTATGAAGAGTGGTGCCGTCAAGGACTACCGGGTTATCATTATCATCCCACCATATAGCTATCATGTGATTTGAATCAAATTCGGTAGGGAATTCCGTGAATCTATAAGGTATCTCACGAGATCCGACCCACGCAAAACTTGCATTTAACCCCTGTGATCTCATCATAGCCACCAGCAGACTTGTTTTATCCTTGCAATCGCCATATTTTCGCTGCAACACAAGGGTTGCTTCGCGTGGAATATACCCGTTTGCGCCATCCTCAAAGGCAACATACTTGATATTCTTCTGAACCCAGCTAAAGATTTTCCCTACTCTATCTATGTTTGACTCTGCTCCTGCTGTAAGAGAATCCGTCAAAACCTTTATCTCTTTAGATTCTGAAAGATTGATACTGCTTATTCTTTTGTAAACAATTTTATACAAATCGTCAAGAGAGCTAATTACAGCAGTACTGTTTCCTTTACAACTATACCCGGCGATCTGAACTACAATATGAGGCATATAATAAGCTCCATCAGGAGCTTGATCATCATTTATATAAGACTTCGGATTAGAGGCACACCATGTATATATCTTTTTCCCTCCTTTAACCAGCGTGGAAAAGTTTATGATTGAAGTATCCCTGCCGTAGACCTTATATTTTATTTCGACATTCTCAGGGCATGTCAGTGTAAATCTATACTCATCGCATGGGAAGTAATCACCGAAAAAAAATCTGTACGCAAACACCGGATCATCTGACGTTCTTCTTATTCGTGTGATCATCTTTGAGCCCTTAATAACCGAAGGGAAAGTAAAATTATAAGAGATGACATCATCATAGAATAATCCATCAGATGTCTCTGTTGTTTTATTAAAATTCTTTACCGGGATCTTCTTATATGTTCCATTATCTGGAACAAGGCTATAGGCTTCAATATCTTTAAACTTATATACCGAACCGAATCTTGCACCTGATTCGGCAAAAAAGGCTGCATTATCATTAAGTGCAAGAAGCTCTTTATACTCACTGATATCCAATTCGGGTTTGCCATCAATCATCCTTATGACCAGATCTTCCTTATATGAAGTAAGTATTACTGAGTTATTGGGGTACTTGTCTGAAAAATGTTTCAACCCGCCTGTATCCTGACCATCTGTCATGCCAGGTATCATAACGATACACAGCATAAAAAGAAAAGGCAAATGACAGTTGTTTTTCTTATTTGTCATAAATAACCCCATTACTGTAATTATATATCTCTTTTATTGTTCCGTCCGTATTGTAAACAGACCATTTGCCATCTTTGTTATCCATAAAGTACTTCCCCTCCTCTTGTTTTTTACCGTTACCAGAATACTTTTCGTAAACTCCGTTCATACATCCATAAGAATAGGTTATCAATTCTCTTAGTTTATTATCCGGGTAATAGTTTTTTTCAACACCATCACTCTGGTCCAGTTTAAAGGAAGCTTCCCTTAACTTAGTGCCGTTGGAGTAGTAGGTAGTGAACTTGCCATTATAAAGCCCCCGATAAATTGAAAAAGCTGCAGCCACATGACCATTTGGGTAGTATGTTGTTATTTTAGATGTTGTATCTCTAATTGGTATCTCCGGAACCAGGTTTCCATCTTTACCCAGGTAGGAATACGCCTTTCTTGTGTTATCCACGTAGCGGATACAGTATATCAGCAATCCCTCAGGTGAATAATAATTGGCATATCCGTTTCTTTTGCCATCTTCATAGTTGAACTCACGCTCTTTCTGACCGTTATAAAAATATCCGACAGATATGCCCTGCAGTTTATCCTGTTCATAATGTGCCACATAATCAAGATTATTGTTGTCATACCATTTGCCTTCACCCTCTGCCATGCCCAAAATATATGGCATATCATAAGTAAGGTTACCTTCAGTATCCCATCTCTTAATATTGCCTGTTAACAGGCCATGTGAATATTCGGCTTTAAAGGCAGTTTTACCATCAGGGTAAAACTCTTCATTCACGCCATCAAATACATTATCTTTTATATTCCTTTTTTCTTTCAGTTTCCCATCAGGGTAGTTAATGGTGAAAGCATGAGAGCCATATTCGTACCTGAGGTCTGAGAGAAGAGTGCCATCAGACAAATATTCTGTCCGTCCGATATAATCTCCGTCGTTATTACAATAATCCACTGACTTCAGCTTCCCATCGGGATAGAATGTCAATGGCTGGCCTATGGTTTTTCCATCTTTATAAAAAGTAATATTGCTAATGGTATCGTTTTCATAATAATAAAGCCATTTCCCGGCAATACCCGTACTGTCATAATTACCATGTTGCTTAATCTGTCCGGTTATGTAAAACTCCTTGTATTCTCCAAGAGTGTAATCTCCACTGCATGAATACTGATTCTCCACCTGTCCGTTAGCGTAGAATGAACGCTGAATACCTTCCTGCAAACCGTGCGAATAATTCAACTCATCAGTCATTATCCCCAGCGGGTTATAGAACTTCCATTTACCATGACGGTCATCATTGACCAGTAATCCTTCCGAGCTTAGTATTCCATCCTTATAAAAGGACTTGATATAAATAGAGCTGTCTCTGTATTCGTCCCTGTACAACTGGTTGCCATTGCCATCATAACAGGTTACTGTCTTCAGGGCCCCATTCTGATAAGTCAGTATTCTTTGCATTTTGCCATCAGGATAATAATCTGTTCTTGTTCCTGTCACCTCTCCATTTTTGTATTCGCCCACCTCGGCTGAAACAAATCCCTGTCTGTCATAATAAACTACCTTGCCGGTGAGTAAACCATTCGCATCATATTCATATTCTGCACTTTTTTCCCCATTTGGGTAATAATTAATATACTTACCTGTCAGAGTGTCGTTTCTATAGCTACGTTCAGATTCTTTATTTGAGTTTGAGTACCACGAGGTGAAAGATCCATTTGCCATATCATTATGATAGCTACATATAATTTTGGGATTATTGTTCAGCCATGTTTCTGTCGTAACACCCTCTATTGAATCTTTCTTATATGTATAAGTTCGTTTAAATCGTTTATCATAATTGTAATAAACGCCAGGCCCATCAGCCACATCATCAGAATAAGTGTCTTTAAAACTAACATAGCCTGAATGTGTAAAGCTCTCATACGTTCCGTTCTTCTTTCCCGATTTGCAATTATATGTGCTTTGCAAAGCTCCGTTTGGAAAGAATGTCTCAACTTTGCCTTCAAGCTGGTCGTGAAGGAAGGGCAATCGGTTTTTTATTGTTCCGTCAGGATAATAGACCAGCCACTCCCCTTCTGCCTTGCTATCCGTATAGTTCCCCTTCTCTTTTATATAACCGTCATCGCTGATAAATAACCACGTGCCATTTTTAACCTCTCCATCCTTCCCGGATGATTCTCCTATTGAAACCAGGTTACCATCATCATTATAATGATAAGTCTGTTTTGCAGCCTGTTCATCCATGTATGAAAAACCATACATTCTGCCATTATTTAAAAAGTCTTTTGCCCAGCTTATGAATGACTTTAACTTATCGGGATATTTATTTGACCATTTAGCCACATCTTCATTTTTTGTGTTCTGAAGTATATAATTAAGATAGGTTTCAAAACCTGTCTTTTGGTATATACTAACAAACATTCTTGCATACAAGCGGTTATATAATGACGTGTCGGCAGTTTCATAAGTCAGATTCTTAAATAACATGAAAGACTGACGTGCTACCAGATAGTTATAGTCATAATTATAATCAAAGTCTTTATTGAATGCCAGTTCTGACTGAAGCAGATCTTTAAGTCTTTCCCACTTCTCAGGGTTAACACTTTTAGGATATGGATAGTTATATTCCTGCGACTTCAGCCCGGATTTCTGAGATATCATCTCTTCAAATGATGAGATGCTGTTTATAGATGGGTTAAGCAGCAGAACCATGCTTGATGCAAGATATGCCTGTGCAGTACGACCCATCATGTAGTTTGCTTTAGCAAGCGCTGAATGAGATCTTGTATGATATGGATTAATCCTGATACTTTTTAAAAGTACCTCTTCGGCCTTAAGGGGTTTATCTGAATTTATGTAACAAACTGCGAGGTTATATAACAGGCTTTGATTATATGGCCACTTTTTTAAAGCATCAGAGAGCACCTTAATGGCCTCTTCCTGCCTCTCCTGGTCGTCAAGAAGGCTACCCATCAGATTGTATACATATGCCTGATCATAGTCAAGCATAATAGCTTCCTTACATTTTGCTTCTGCTTCAGGATATTTATCGAGATAATAATAGGACAATGCCATTTCATAACATGTCTTAGCATAATTTGGATCACACTTGCTTACTTTCCGGTAACTGACAATGGCTTTTTCATATTCTCCCTTATCATGCAATTCAGTACCTTCATCAATAAATTTATCTGAAGATAAATAAATGTCTTCCTGCCCTTTAAGCTGTAATGTATTCAGGCTAATGCTTATAAGGAACAGTGAAATAATTGGTCTCTTCATTATATTAGATTATCATTTTTAAACAGACTTTTAAAAGTACCCATTGGAAGTAAAAATTCAAATATATTCAGGGTTTTTATTACACTGAATAATTCCAATGCGTCCATGATGATTTATCTGGCAGTAAATAGAGCGGGCTCCTGGAGTAACGGTTTTTTGGTTATCTGACTATTTTATATATTTTTGCACACTAATTTTTAAGTTGAGAATTTCAGGGTATCCTGTTTGAATAAATTTAACCGAATAGAGCGTTTATGAAAAAAAAATTTACTGATCATTGCGATATTTTTATCGTTTTCAAGTCTGACCTTTGCAGGTGGGATTGTCACCAACACCAATCAAACCGCACATTTTCTTCGCAACCCATCCCGGGGTGCATCAATGGAGATTGATGCCGCCTATGAAAACCCGGCAGGCCTTGTGTTCCTCACCGACGGACTGCATCTGTCAATTTCAAATCAGAGTGCCTTTCAGACACGTACAATCACCTCCACCTTTGCTCCTTTTGCAATGAATGGAGGCAGTACTACAAAAGAATATAAGGGAGTAACAAACTCTCCCATTATTCCAAGCATCCAGATTGCATACAAAAAAGACAGATTTGTTCTTTCAGGTCACTTTTCAGTCGTTGGTGGTGGCGGTAAGGTAACATTTGACGATGGTTTGCCATCGTTCGAGTCTATGGTTGCAGTGTTGCCCCTGGCGCTGACACATAATGGTCTTACCACAACAGCATACGACATGAATTGCAGCATGGAAGGCAATTCTTATATCTTTGGTTTTCAGCTTAATGGATCATACAAAATCACCGATGCTCTTTCAGCCGGAGTAGGCATTAGAGTCAATATGGCCAATAATGGATATAAAGGCAGTCTGACAGATATCCGCATCAATCCGTTGCATCCTGTCTTAAATCCAACCGCTGCCATGATGTCAGCACCTACCTTTTTTACAAATGCAGGAATGACAACATATGCAGCTGCAACAGCCGATAAGCAGATAGATTGCAAACAAACAGGATGGGGCATCGCTCCTATCATCAGCGTTGATTATCATTTAAACAAGCTGAATCTTGCTGCCAAATATGAATTCAGAACTTCCATAGATGTAGAAAATGATACTAAAGTGGATGGTACCGGTATGTTCCCTGATGGAGCAAAAACAGCCAACGATATCCCTGCATTCCTTACTGTAGCTGCTGCATATGAGCTTAGCGACAAGTGGAACATATCAGGTGGTTATCACCATTTCTTTGATTCAGATGCCAGAATGGCAAATGACAAACAGGAAAATATCAATGGCGGGATTGACGAAGCACTTTTCGGCACCGAATATCAGATCAACGACCGATTCCTTGTAAGCGCCGGTATGCAGTATACAAACACCAATGTGACAGACGCTTACCAGAGCGATCTGAGCTACAGCCTTGACTCTTACTCAGTAGGCATGGGCGCTGCAATTAACCTTTCCCCAAAAGTAAGGCTGAACCTTGCATACTTCTTTACCAAATACAATAAATGGACGAAAGAGTCTGCTTCGTATAATGGCACAGGTTTAACCGGCAAAGATATTTACGATCGCACTAACAATGACGTTGGCGTAGGATTAGACTTTATCTTCTAACCAGACACTGACAATAAAGATTAAAGATGATAAAACCTGCACTTTTTCAGTGCAGGTTTTTTTTATCACACACGCATCTGCCAATATTGCAGTCATAAAACTCAGGTCAGTAAAAGGCATCAAATTTGTAACTGCAATAGATGTATAAACAATACATTTGAAGCGTAAATTTGAAGTGTTTTTAAATATTTGAAATGAATAATCCGGTACAGGTAAAATGCCTTAACAATGGCATTACAAAGTTGGTTGAAAAGGGTACGTCTCTTTTTCAGATTATTGAAGATTTTAATGTTTCACTGAAGAGCCCTATCCTGGGGGCACTGGTAAACAATACATTCAAAGATCTCTCCTTTGAGATTTTTCATCCCAAATCAATTCTTTTCATTGACATCACCCATCCTGAGGGAATGAGAATATATATCAGGAGCCTCTCTTTTGTCATGTACAAGGCCGTGGATGATATATTTCCGGAGTCAAAGCTTCGGATATGCCATTCCATTTCAAAGGGCATCTATTGCGAAATACTAAACATGGATCATCCATTGTCTGAGAATGATATAGATTCAGTTAAGCAGCGGATGGGGAAAATCATAAATGATGATCTGCCTTTCATACATAAAGAAGGATTAGCCGAAGAAGTAATCAAGGATTTTGAGGAGCATGGGCTGATTGATAAAATCCACCTTTTAAAATCGTGGGGAAGGAATTACATCTCCTATTATCAGTTAAATGATCATTACAACACCTTTTATGGATGTCTGGTACCCTCAACCGGTTACCTTAAAGTATTTGATCTTGTCAAATACTTTGACGGCATGTTGCTAAGGGTTCCCAAAAAGTCAGATCCCAGGGTTGTTGAGGATATCATCGTTCAAAACAATCTGTTTGAGATTTTCAATGAGAATACGCAATGGAGCCAGATACTTGAAGTTCCGGGAGTAAGTGATTTGAATTCTGCCTGCAGCAATGGCAAGTCAGAGAGACTGATAAAGATTGCCGAGGCACTGCATGAGAAGAAAATTGCTCAGATTGCTGATAATATCACCTCACGTATGGAGCATCCCGTTAAAGTTGTGCTGATAAGCGGTCCATCGTCGAGCGGGAAAACCACCTTCGCGAAAAGGCTTGCCGTACAGCTGATGGTGAATGGCAAAAAGCCTGTTAACATATCAATAGACAACTATTTTGTAAACAGAGATAAGACACCTCTGGATGAAAATGGCGATTATGATTTTGAGTCAATTGACGCACTGGATCTGGAACTGTTCAATAACAACCTGCTTGATCTTCTGAACTTCCGTAAAGTTGAACTGCCAAAGTTTTCATTTGAAAAAGGCGAGCGTTATTATGATGGCGAGTTCATTGAGTGTACCCCTGATAACCTTATAATCATTGAAGGCATACATGCATTGAACCCTAAGCTGACAACCCTTATCCCGGATGATTTGAAATACAAGATATATGTTTCAGCGCTGACATCCCTGAATCTTGACAATCAGAACCGGATAAGCACCACCGACAACAGGTTAATAAGAAGAATTGTACGAGATTATCAGTACAGGCATTATTCGGCAAAAGAGACCATCTCAAGGTGGCCCAGCGTTGGCAAGGGAGAAGAGCTGCATATATTCCCCTTCCAGGAGAAGGCCGATATAATGTTTAACTCCGCACTTATATACGAGCTGGCCATGCTAAAGTGTTATGTTGAGCCGATACTCCAGGAGATAAATCCTAATGAACCGGAGTATGCCGAAGCATCAAGGCTTTTACAGTTTCTCAGTTATATTAAGCCATTAAGGTCTACTGAAATACCGCCTACTTCAATTTTAAGGGAGTTCCTTGGCGGAAGCAGCTTCAGTTATTGATTGAACCGGCACTTACTCAGAGAGACTCAGACGACTCCGCTCATTATTGACATTGTCAATGATCTGGCATCAAACAAAACAAACCTTTAAGCGTTACTGTAACTAACAAAGGTGTTTAACCAAACCAGATTTATATGAAAAGCCGTTTGTTAATAACAGTAATATTATTCCTTATCATGAACAGTTTGTATGCGGAAAGCCGTGATGCAAAGGCACCAAAAGGAAAAGTAGATAAAGAGCTGAGATATAATAGTGCAATTTTAGGTTACGATGTTCATTACTCAATATATCTGCCTCCTGACTATGCCAGCTCTGGAAAACACTACCCGGTGATATACCTGTTGCATGGTTACACAGGTGATCATACCTCATGGATAAGACAGGGAGAAATAAACAAAATAATGGACTCAGGAATAGCCAGCGGCGAAATAGAGCCTATGATATTAATAATTCCTGACGGCAAGTACTACTGGTATATAAATGATTATCAGAATAAATACCGTTATGAGGACTTTATGTTCGAGGAGTTTTTGCCTTTTATAGATAAAACCTATAGGACCATTCCGGATAAGGAACACAGGGCCGTAGCAGGTTTATCAATGGGTGGCTATGGCTCATTGGTGTGGGCAATGCACCATCCTGATAAATTCTCTTACTGTGTGGCATTAAGTGCCTCAATGTTTGACGAGGATGGCATGGCAAAAATGCCGGACCAGCTATATAAGTACATGTCGTTGCTTTATGGTGCTCCTGAAGCAAAAGGCAAGGAGAGAGTGACCGAGCCATTTAAAAGGAACAGCCCCATAGATATGGCACAGACAAATTCATCAGAATCATTGAAGTCAGTGAAATGGTTTATCGATTGCGGTAATCAGGATCAGCTCAGTGTGGTAAACAGGGAGCTGCATGATATCTTCACAAAAAGGGACATCGATAATATCTATCATGCCCGTAATGGCAGACATGACTGGTTGTTCTGGCGTGAAGGCATTTACCAGGGACTCAGGTTTATCAGTCAGGGATCCGGTAAAACTAAAACATGAATTGTGCTTGCAGTTTTAATGCATAAACCATATAAAAAAACACCTGTAAAATTGATTTACAGGTGTTTTTTATAAGGTTCAGTATCATTATTTTTTCCAGACCCGTACAGGGTAATCAGGCCGTTTTACAGGCTGGGGAGGATTTGCATTCAACTCCTGCAATACAAGGTCTATAGCTTTTTCCAGCTGTGGGTCTTTTCCTTTATTTATCTCAGATGGCAACTGTTCTACCTCAATATCGGGAGAGATCCCTTCATTTTCAATGCGCCAGCCATCTTCGTTCCAGAAGGCCGAATTGGGAGCAGTAACCATTCCGCCGTCCATCAGTACCGGGAAGCCCAGAATACCTACCAGTCCGCCCCATGTTCTCTTGCCCACAATCTTGCCAAGGCCCTCCTTCCGGAACATCCATGGCAGATAATCGCCTCCTGAACCAGCGTTCTCATTTACTATCATCACCTTTGGTCCCTGGATGGAAGCTCCGGGTGACTTTGTGTCAGTACCATATCTTGTAGCCCAGTGATTCATGTAAGGGCGTCTGAGGATATCAGTATAGTAATCAGCCAGCAATCCGCCTCCGTTGAAACGTTCATCGATAATCATCCCCTGCTTGTCAGCCTGAGGGAAGAAGTATCTTTTAAAGTACTGATGTCCTTCGTTACTTGTATTGGGAACATATACATATCCAATCTTCCCATTGGTAGCCTCTTCCACCCTCTTGATATTCTGTTCCACCCAGTATCTGAAGCGCAAACCTCTTTCATCCTGTACAGGCACCACTTTCTCAGTATGAGATAGTGTTCCATCTGGATTTGGTCCAACAGTAAGAGTAGTTATTTTCCCGGCAGTATTCTCAAAATAGCTGTATATATTAGCCGGATAAACAACCTCATTACCGTTCACAGCAAGCAGATACTCACCTTCTTTTATTTTTATTCCAGGTTCAGTCAGCGGGGAGCGCAGTTCGGGAGTCCAGTTAAGGCCACCATATATCTTTTTGAACCTGTAGCGTCCGTTTTCAACAATATAATCAGCTCCAAGCATCCCTATCGACACATGTCTGGCTTCTCGGTACTGCTCGCCACCAAATGTGAATGAGTGTCCTACACAAATCTCACTCAGCATCCAGTTAAAGAGCCTGTTAAGGTCATCACGACATGAGAGATAAGGCAAAAACTGAGAGTATTTCTGTTTCATGGCCGGCCAGTCTGCTCCCTGCATACCGGGATCATAAAAATAATCACGGTTGATCCTCCATGCTTCATTGAACATCTGCTGCCACTCAGCAACAGGGTCAATCTTCACTTCAATTGCATCCAGGTTCAGCCGTCCCTTGTCAGCAGCAATATTATCGCCTGCATCGGCAATAAACCATGCATCATTTGCAGTGTATATAATTTTCTTCCTGTCGAAAGAGATCCTGTAATCATTCAGGCCAGGAAGAGCAACATTATCTTTTCTGGCTTTAAGAGAATATTTATGCAGCTTAAAAGGAGGTGCAAAACCACCCGGAGCAGGTGTCCCTTCCATATAGTATACTTCTCCTTCATTTCCGGTCTGGAGATTGAAATACTGCCCGGCAGGAAGAGGAATAGCAAGGGTACGATTCTGAAGACCCTCAACATCTATTACCATGCCTGGCTTCTCAGCCTTGATCTCCTTCGGTTTTTCGTCGGCCTTTTTCTTGCCTTTT